>OLSD01000089.1_pt1 | contig 91310 bp, 85 predicted proteins | sample 1672211 | NCBI WGS metagenome assembly OLSD01 (sample SAMEA3136659, study PRJEB25190) | human gut metagenome | reverse complement strand
TCTTTTTCTGTTCGGTCATAAACAGACCCCATTTCGCCTTCATTCGTTTTTGTTTTTCCTTGGGTATACCTTTTCAAATTAATCTATAGCATAAATCCGTCTGTTTCTCAACTGCTTCTTACGAGGCTTTGCACAAAAGCCACAGTTTTGCTCTTGATGTTATTGAGTTTGTAGATATGAGCAATCAGCGTTATCGCACCGAGGACAGCAAACATAACTGCGGTAACGGTGATTAAAGCTGCAATGTTTGGCATTCGGTTTCCTCCTGTTCGTCACATAATAAGTCCTCGTTCCAATCTTTGAATTCGGGAACGAGGATTTCGTGTTTTATGCCCTGTATAAAGAGTTTGTCGGATATTCTTTTGTTCGCCGCCTGACCTGCGGCATCGTTGTCCATGCAGAGACAGACGGTGTCGATATTGGAATTCGCTTTCAGCATTTGAAACAGCACCTGATCCCCGACACAGCGGGCGGCAGCGTAGCTGTGACTGCGCCAATTTTCCTTGTGCAGAGAAATAAAGGACAGCATATCTGATTTCTCCTTTTTAGGGTAATAAAAAAGGCAGATAGATTTTTGCTTTCTATCTGCCTGTGTATCTGATATTTACTTTTCGGGAGTTCAAGTCTATCCACAAAGGGAAAACGGCGATTTTACATCTGTGTTTTGGTACAGAGAAAAATCGCCGTTTGGGTAGCAAAAAAGCCCGATATAATCGGGCTTTTCGCAGGAGACATCTTTTTTGCCTCCACATTATGGCAGCAGTTGATAAAAATGATACGGTTTCATTTGGTTTCAAATGGTTTCACTCAAAAATGAAACCATAGCGGTGAAATGTGAAACCATAATGAGACGAGAGATGAATCAAAAGATACCTTATTGGTCTTTTCCTTTTTCAGATTCATCATCAGGAGTGGATTTGATCTTTTCATCCAGTACTTTCCCGACTGCCTGTAGCCCGTCAGGGCTGCAAAATGCGTCCATCAGTTCGTTGAACTCAGGGTTTTCGCTATGAGACACGGCAGCATTTCGGATGCGTGACTGTTCAACAATCGAAAGGATCAGATCCAGGCCAAGAACCGCACATCCAATGTAAAGACAGGTCTTTATCCAAATCCCAACGATGCAGAGGATGATCCCCGGAACAGATAAGTAGAAAAAGTGAAATAGGAAATTCGTTAGAACAAATAGCCAAAACATTTTCTGGGGGTATTCTCTTTCCATGTTGTACCTCCTAAATTTACAGGCCTGACAATTTTCCTTTGCTGAATTGGTTGTATCACATCCTTGCACTAATTTCCATACTAAAAAAAGCCCGATGGTCTCGTATCAAAACCATCGGGCTTTTTTGGTCGGAGTGGCGAGACTTGAACTCGCGGCCTCATGGTCCCGAACCATGCGCGCTACCATCTGCGCTACACCCCGATGCAGCTTTTTCATTATAATGATAACGCACACGGTTGTCAAGTATCAATTTTCATTTTTACAGAGAAATATGCGAAATTTGTCGATTCTTGTTTTCGGAAGAAATGTTTCTTTCTGTTATTTTCATCTTGACAGCATTCCGGAATCCCACTATAATAAAACCACTGCGGTCAGCCCTGTCTTGCAAACTTTGCTGACTACATCCTTGGAGACTGTGCACTGCTGCCAGTCTCCTTTTTTCTTTCTTTCAATGCTGCGAAAATATAAAAATGCCGCGACGTTTGTCGCGGCATTTTTATGGTGGACGATACAGGACTCGAACCTGTGACCCTCCGCACGTCAAGCGGATGCTCATACCAGCTGAGCTAATCGTCCGTGTCAGCGTTGGTTATTCTAACGCATCTGCATCCTTTTGTCAACCCCTTTTTTCGACGGCCCCGATTATTTTCGGAGCCGTCGAACATGGGGCGCTTTACTTCGCCGTGATATAGACCGTGCAGTCGGCCTTCACGCCGCCGCACTCGGCCGTGATCGTCGTCGTGCCTTTGCCCACGCCGGTCACGACGCCCTTGTCGCTGACGGTGGCAATGGATTCGTCCTTACTCGACCACGTGACAGTCTGATCGCCGCCGGCCGGATAGATCGTCGTACTGAGCGGCACCTCATCGCCGACCTTGGCCGCAAACTCCGTGCGCTTGCTGCCGAGGAACGTGATGGTGATGCTCGTGACCGACGGAGTCGGCGTCGGAGTCGGGGTCGGCTCCGGTGTGGGTGTCGGCGTGGCGACCGGCGCGGCACTGGAAACCGTCGCCGGCGGGGTCGGCTCGGCAGCGCTCGGGGTATTTTGACTGGCGTTCAGGCTCACGGTGATGAGCACGATGACGGCAGCCACGACCGCGAGGAGCAAAATGCCGCCGAACAGCATCTGCCACTTCGTATTGACCGCAGAGTGCTCCGCCGCCGGCGTGCCCGCATTTTCACTGGACGTGCGCAGCGGTATGCGCTCCGCGGATTTGCTGCGTCCCGTACCGCAATATGGACAGCGGCTGCGCAGGCCGGAATACTCGCGCCCGCAGCGCCGGCAGGTGATCTTGGGAATGACGCTCATGAGAAGCCTCCAATATGTAAAGATTTGATACGCATTTGTTTTCCCTATCATACACTGTTCGGTTTTTTTCGTCAAGAGGGAGAGCCTGCCGCTCCCCCCTCTTGCGCGGCGCATCAAAACTGCATCTGCACCCCGCCGGACACGTCCGATGTCTGGATGCGTTCCTGCTGCCCGGTGCGGGCATTGACGGCGATGACGCAGCGCTGCCCATCGTCCGTTTCGCACAGATACTCATAGCACAGCGTCTCCCGCGCGCCGTAGAGCCGGAGAAATGCCGTGCGCGTGTCCACGACCTGCAGCGCGCCGGGCACGGCCGCCTGTCCCGCTTCCGCGCCGATCGTATCGGCCGGAAGCGTGCGCGCCCGGTGCGTGTCCAGATACGATGCCGACGAGAAGCCGCAGACCGTCCCATCGTCGAGCCGGACGCGCACGCGCAGCTGATCCGCCGTGCACAGAACACCGTCCTGCACATAGCAGAACGTGCAGATGAGCGACTGCCCCGCGTCCTCCGTGTCGATCAGGCGCATGCCGTCATAGCCGCGCGCGCGCAAAAACGCCGCGGCCGCTTCTGCCGCCTCATCGGTCGAAAGCGCCGGTTCGCCGCCGGCACAGGAGGAGTAATAGCGCAGCACTTCCCCGCCGGAGACCGTGACCGCGATATAGGACGTATCGTCCCCGTCGTCGATGTCAAAGTTCCAGCACGGTACGGCGCCCTCCGAGCGGCCGGTCGCCTGCAGGCGCGCCGCATCCATGTCCAGAAAGGCCGCGGCCGCAGCCTGCGCCTGCTCCTCCGTGACCTCGTCGCGGCCCGCCAGCATGGCATAGTCCGCCGCCGTGCGCACCTGATAGCTGCCGTCCGCGATCGGGAGTGGCAGCTCCTCAAACGAATCGGCCAGCGCCGCAAGCTCCGCCTCGAGCGTATCGGACAGGTCCGCCTCCGATCCCAGGTTTTCCAGTGACTCCGTGCTGCGCACGTGCGCCGTCGTCGTGACCGCGCCGTCATAAAGCGACTGGCCAAGCGCCGCGAGCTGTGTGCTCAGCTGTTTTGTTACATCGGAAAAAGCGCGCAGATGCTCCAGCTCCTCAGATGTGAACGTTCTGCCCTCCGCCGCATTGCGCGAGAGCGTGCGCGCGTAGTCCCCGGCAAGGGCGATGTTGCGCGCGATGCGCTCGAGCGCATGCGAATTGACCGGCAGCACGCCAAGCGCCATCTCCGCCGTCTGCGCATTGCTGTAGATATCCGTGCAGACCGTGCACTCCATGGCCGCCGTCGTTGCATACAGGCTCTTTTGCAGCGAGCTGTCGAGCTCCTGCACGGCGTTGAGCACCTCGCCGTAAGCGTGGCGGTAGTTGGCATCCATGGCCGTCTGGCGGCGGTTGGCATCCGTGCGGCAGGCGATCAGGCCGACCGCAAGCGCCGCGACGAGCGCCGCCGTGTAGGAAATGATGAGCACGCGCGTTTTTTTCTTCATAGCAAAACACCCCTTCCGGACTAGTGTTGCCGGAAAGGGTGGTTTTGATGTGCAATTTACTCAGTCGGCGATCTGCAGCGTCTGCGCCGAGGCAAGCAGGCTCTCATACCAGCCCGCCGGCGCCGTTCCCGCTCGGCAGAGCACGACCGAAATGCAGCCATACGCCGTCGGGATCAGGTATGCCTCGAGCTGCCTTTGCACCGTGGCGCCGTTGACGCCGTAGGCATTCAGATCTCCAAGCTTGACCTGACCGAGCGACTCCGTCGATGCGATCGTGCCGTAGTCATTGAGAATCGTACCCGCAAGCGTCTGTGCGTCCGCGCCCGGGTGATAACCGATCTCCAGATAGGCGTCCATGCTCGCATCATCCGCGCGGGCAAAGCAGCACTTGCCGTCCATTTCCGTGCTCAGAAACACGGAAGTATCCAGATACAGCGAGAAATCCGGGCCGCCACGCTGGGCAAACGAGCCGGTCACGAGCTGCATAGTCTTATCCTCGCCGCCGACGGAAACTGCCTGCTGGGCGTCCCGCGACGGGGCCTGTCCACTGCCAAGGATCAGCTCCGGCTCGTCGGAAAACGGAAACTGCGGCAGATTTGTGGCGGCCGGGGCCTCCGGTGCAGACTTGTGGATGCGGATGCCGGCTGCGTTGACCACGATCAGCGCGATCGCAAGCAGCACGACCACGACGGCCATGACGATGACCGCCCGCTCCACGCCCGTGCGTTTTTTCATGCCGCTCACCCTTCCAGTTTGGCGATGCCGGCGTCGATCCGGCGCAGGGTCTCGTCCCGGCCGAGGATGCGGCAGATCTCCACCGCACCGCCGGGCGTCACCGCGCGGCCGGACACCGCAATGCGCACCGGCCACATTACCTTCGCGTTTTTTACTTCCAGCCGCTCGGCCAGATCCTTCATGGCCGCAAGCAGCGTCTCATCATCCCACGCCGGGAGCTCGGCGAGCAGCGGGCGCACCGTTTTGAGCATCTCGAGCGAGACGGCGGGGTCGGTCTTGGACTTCTTATTGGTATAGAGCGCGATGTCATACTCCGGCAGCGCGTCGAAGAAATCCACCTTCTCCGGAATGTCCGTGAGCACCTCGCAGCGCTGCTGCAGCAGCGGCGCGATCTGCGCGGGGTCGATGGTGGGGTTTTTCACCGTCTGGCGGATATAGGGCGCGGCCACGGCGGCGAACTGCTCCGGCGTCATGGCACGGATATACGCGCTGTTGAAGTACTTGAGCTTGTCGATATCGAAGATGGCCGGAGACTTGGAGATGCCCTTGATGTCGAACGCCTCCACGAGCTCGGGCAGTGAATAGATCTCCCGCTCGCCGCCGGGGGCCCAGCCGAGCAGCGCCACATAGTTGACCACAGCCTCCGACAGGTAGCCCTGCGCGATCAGGTCCTCATACGACGGGTCGTCGTGGCGCTTGGACATCTTGTTGTGCTGGTCGCGCATGACCGGCGAGCAGTGGATATACTTCGGGATCTCCCAGCCGAAGCCCTCATAGAGCAGGTTATATTTGGGCGTGGACGACAGGTACTCCGACCCGCGCACAACGTGCGTGATGCCCATGAGATGGTCGTCGATGACGTTGGCGAAGTTATACGTCGGCAGACCGTCGCGCTTGATGAGCACCTGATCGTCGAGCGTGTCGTTATCGACCGTGATGTCGCCGAAGATCTCGTCGTGGAACGTGGTCTTGCCCTCGCGCGGGATCTTCTGACGGATGACATAGGGCTTGCCAGCCGCGAGATTGGCCGCGATCTCTTCCTCGCTCAGGCGCGAGCAGCGGCCGTCATATTTGTGGATGACAGTGCCGTCGGAAACATTTTCTTCGGCAGCGTCGTCCTTATCGCAGAAGCAGCGGTAGGCGTGGCCGCGCGCGATGAGCAGCTCGGCGTATTCTTTATAGAGCCCACGCCGCTCGGTCTGGACATACGGGCCGACCGGGCCGCCGACATCCGGGCCTTCGTCATGCGTCAGGCCGCAGGCGCGCATGGTGCTGTAAATGACATCGACCGCGCCCTCGACATAGCGTCCCTGATCGGTGTCCTCAATGCGCAGGATGAACTTACCGCCGGCGTGCCGCGCGATCAGGTACGTATACAGCGCCGTGCGCAGATTGCCGACGTGCATATAGCCCGTCGGGCTCGGTGCAAAACGGGTGCGCACCTCGCCGTGCGGGATGCGCTGCTCCATGTCTTCAAACCACTTTTGATCTTTCATATTCTCTGTATCCTCCGGATAGATGATTCCTAAATTATTTATATCTTATTTTACATCGCATGGATTGTCAAGGAACTTTCTGTGTTGTATTCCACCACCGGTTGTGGTACAATATTCGAACAAATACGAATTTTCAGCACAACAGTTAAGGAAGTAATCAAAATGGAAGAAAAAACAGCAAAAAAAGTGATGCTCTCCGGCATCCAGCCCTCCGGTGATCTGACGCTCGGGTCTTATCTGGGCGCGATCAAAAACTGGAGCGAGCGCGCCGAGATCTTTGACTGCTATTATTTCATGGCCGACCTGCACTCGATCACCGTGCGGCAGAACCCCGCCGACCTGCGCCGCCGCACCATCGAGCAGCTCGCGCAATACATTGCCTGCGGTCTCGACCCGGAAAAGAACACGCTCTTCATCCAGAGCCATGTGCCCGCGCACACCCAGCTCGGCTGGGTGCTCAACTGCTACACCATGTTCGGCGAGCTCTCGCGCATGACGCAGTTTAAGGACAAGAGCGCCAAAAACGCCGAGAATATCAACGGCGGCCTGTTCACCTACCCCGCCCTGATGGCGGCGGACATTCTGCTCTATCAGCCGGACTACGTTCCCGTCGGCAGCGACCAGAAGCAGCACGTCGAGCTCTGCCGCGACGTGGCCACCCGGTTCAACAACATCTACGGCGATGTGTTCAAGATCCCCGAGCCGTACATTCCGAAGGTCGGCGCGCGCGTCATGAGTCTTGTATCGCCGGAAAACAAAATGTCCAAATCTGACAAAGACCCCAACGGCACCGTGTACCTGCTCGACCTACCGGACGTCATCATGCGCAAGTTCAAAAAGGCCGTCACGGACTCCGACACCGAGCGCTGCGTGCACTATGACCTGGCGAACAAGCCCGGCGTGTCCAACCTCATGAGCATCTACTCCGCCTGCACCGGCAAGACCTTCGAGGAGATCGAGGCGGAATTTGAAGGCAAGGGCTACGGCGCGTTCAAGCCCGCCGTCGGCGAAGCCGTCGTCGAAACGCTGCGCCCCATCCGCGAGGAGAGCGAGCGCCTGCTCAAGGACAAGGCCTACCTCGAGAGCGTCTACAAGGCCGGCGCGGAAAAAGCGTCCTACATTGCCAACAAAACGCTGCGCAAAGTCTATAAGAAGGTCGGCTTCGTCGCCAAATAATACTTACATTATTGGAGATCAGTTCTCATGTTTCTTAACACTGCTGTCTGGATCAAAGTCATGCTTGCGATCCTCATCGCGTTCGTGGTCAGCTTTGCGCTGACGCCGGTCGTCAAGATCCTGGCACAAAAAGTCGGCGCCATGGATGTACCGGGCGAGGCCCGGCGCGTGCACGATCACCCCATCCCCCGCATGGGCGGTCTGGCCATCTTTCTGGGCTTCATCGTGTCGATGCTCCTGTTCGTGGACATCACGCAGGAGGTGCGCGGCATTCTGCTCGGGTCGATCATCATCGTCATCACCGGCGTGATCGACGACATCATCTCCCTGCGTGCGTGGACGAAGTTTCTGATCCAGATCCTCTCCGCCGTCATCGCCGTGCTGCACGGCGTGGTCATCAACGTCGTGTCGAACCCGAACGTGTTCAGCAGTCAGGAGGCCATCGTCCTTGGATGGCTCGCCATTCCGCTGACCGTGCTGTGGATCGTCGGCATCACGAACTCCGTCAACCTGATCGACGGACTGGACGGTCTGGCCGTCGGCGTGTCGACCATCAGCTGCGTGACCATTCTGGTCGTGGCGCTGCTCGTGTCGGAGCCGAACGTGGCGCTCATCGTCGCGGCGCTCGCCGGCGCGTGCATCGGCTTCATGCCCTACAACCTCAACCCCGCCCGCATTTTCATGGGCGACACCGGTTCCCTGCTGCTCGGCTACGTGCTGGCCACGGTGTCGGTGCTCGGATTGTTCAAGTTCTACGCGATCGTCACGTTTGTCGTGCCGGTGCTCGCGCTGGCCGTGCCGCTGTCGGACACGCTCTTCGCGTTCTGCCGCCGCATCGTGCACGGACAGAGCCCGTTTCACGCCGACCGCGGCCACTTCCACCACAAGCTCATGGATCTCGGTCTGAACCAGAAGCAGGCCGTTGCGATCCTCTATGCCATCAGCGCCACGCTCGGCCTCGCCGCCGTCGTGCTCACGACAAAGGGATCTATCCGCATCGCGCTGCTCATCCTCGCACTGCTGATCGGCTTTGTCGTGTGCGCCTTCATCCGCAAGAGCGTGCACAAGCACCACATCGACGTGGAACTGCAGGAGGCGCAGGAAGCGGCCAAAGCAGCCGAACAGGCAAACGACGCCGCTGCCGCCGAAGCACCTACACAGGAGGTCAACGATGAGCAAACGCATTAAAGTCATGTCCGTTTTCGGCACGCGGCCGGAAGCGATCAAAATGGCGCCGCTCGTGCTGGAGCTGCAAAAGCATCCCGAGATTGAGAGCATCGTGTGCATCACGGCGCAGCACCGGGAAATGCTCGACTCCGTCATGGACTGTTTCGGCATTCGAGCCGACTACGATCTCAACATCATGCAGCAGGGGCAGGATCTGACCACGATCACAACGCGCGTGCTTGAGCGGATGCGCGAAGTGCTCGGTGAGGTGCAGCCGGACATCGTGCTTGTCCATGGCGACACCACGACGACGTTTGCCGGCGCGCTCGCCGCGTTTTACGCCAAGATCCCCGTCGGCCATGTCGAGGCCGGTCTGCGCACGTACGACCGCTGGTCTCCCTTCCCGGAGGAGATGAACCGCTCGCTCGTCGGCCGCATTGCCACGCTGCACTTCGCACCGACCGCAAACAACGCCCACAACCTCGAGCGCGAGGCCGTGGAGGGCGACATTTTCGTCACCGGCAACACCGTGATCGACGCCATGGCCTACACCGTCCGCGGGGAGCAGTTCGTCTCGGACGAGCTGCGGCAGGTCGATTTTTCGCGCCGGGTCATCGCCATGACCTGCCATCGGCGCGAGAACTACGGCGAGCCCATGCGCAACATCTTCACCGCCGTGCGCCGCCTGGCGCTCAACTATCCGGATGTCGAGATCGTCTATCCCGTGCATCTGAGCCCGGTCGTGCGCAGCACGGCGGAGGATCTGCTCGGCGGCGTGCCAAACATCCGGCTCATCGCGCCGCTCGACGCCGTGGATATGCACCGGCTCATGGCGCGCAGCTACATGGTCATGACCGATTCCGGCGGCATTCAGGAGGAAGCACCCGCACTCGGAAAACCCGTGCTTGTGCTCCGGCGCGAGACGGAGCGGCCGGAGGCCGTCACTGCCGGCACCGTCAAGCTCGCCGGCACGGACACGGAGGAGATCTACCGTCTGGCTGCCGAGCTGCTGGACGATCCGGCCGCCTATGACCGGATGGCCAAGGCCGTCAACCCCTATGGCGACGGGCGGGCCTGCCCGCGCATCGCGCAGGCGATCCTGAGCCATTTTCTCGGCGCACAGCCGCCCGAGCCGTTTGTGCCCGCGCACTAAAGAAACAGCATCCCGCCGAGGATGAACAGCAGCTCCTTGTCGCCGCTCTCGCGGTACATGAGGTATAACACCAGGATCAGCAGCAGATCCTCGCTTTCGAGGTCTGCGAACGAAAATTTCTGCAGCAACTGCTGCAAGCCGCCGCCGGGCAAGCCCGGCGGCGGCTTGTTGTTTCCGGCAGGCGGCGCGGGCGGGTGCGGACGGATAGACGGCTGCGGCGCATCCGGCACGCGCTCGACCCGGCCGCTGTTGCCCTGATAGCGATTATACATGGTCGTCCCCCTCCAAGTCCTCGGCGGCAAGCTCGGCAAGCGACGCAAGCCGTGCGAGCTTCATGGCGCGGTCGATCTTGCGCCGGCGCTTCTCAGCCAGATAGGGCTTCATGGCCTCGAGCAGGTGACGGTTAGCCGAGTCCTGCCCGCCGCGCAGCGCCGACATCATCCGGCGCAGCTGCCCCATATCGACGTCGAGCTCCGGCTCCGGCGCGGACGGCGGCGCTTGCTTGCCGCCGCCGTCGCCCAGGATCGAGGATGCCAACTGCGCGATCTTGCCGAACTGCTTCGGATCATTGAGCAGCGCGTCGAGCTTCTCCCCGATCTCATCCATCCTGCATCGCGTCCTTTACTTTTCCGGCCAGACGCTGCCCGGTGTCCGTGCTGAGCACCTGCGTGAGGATCTGCCGCAGCGTCTCGGTGTCCCCCGCGCGCGCCGCCTGCTCGATCTTCTGCGCATCGAGCGCACCGGCCAGCTTCTGCCCATCGGTCGAGTCGGCGATCTCCTGCAGGCGCTGCAGGCGTCCGTCGCGCGCGAGCTGGTTTTTCAGCGCATCCAAGTCCTTCATATCGGTCACGCTCCATTCGGGGCGGCTTGACTTTGCAGGCCGTGTCCCGTATAATGCGGATGACCCGGCCGTGCCGGGTATCCTGCTTTTATTGTATTCTATGAGCAATGCAGAGGTGACTTGCCACGAAGATCCTTGTTTTTTCCGATTCTCACGGCCGGACGCTCGGCATGGTGCGCGCCATCCGGCAGCAGCAGCCGGACGCCGTGTTCCATCTCGGTGACTGTGAGCGCGACACGCAGCGGCTGGAAAAAGAGTTTCCGGACCTGCCGCTCTATCGTGTGTGCGGCAACTGCGACCGTGTACCGGTCAACCCTGAGGTGCTGCAGCTCACGCTCGATGGCGTGAAGTTCTTCCTCACGCATGGGCACCGATACAGCGTGAAGTATACGCTCGACGCCCTGCTCAACGCCGCCTATTTCGCGGGTGCGGACATGGTGCTCTTCGGGCACACGCACCGTGCCATGAGCGAGACCACGCAGGGGCTGTACGTCGTCAACCCCGGCACGGCAGGCGTTGGAGCGCTCTGCACGTACGCCTGCATCGAGACGGAAAACGGCGCGATCCGTACCGTCGGCATCCACGCCATTCCGGAAGCATAAAGCATAAAATATACGCCCCCGGCAGTCGCCGGGGGCGTATTCTGTGCCGTGTTTACTTTTCGCGGAACGTCACGTAGAGCGTGTGGTTGCTGTCCACGTTCATGAAGGAATAGCTCGTCAGGGGCAGGACCGTCGTGCCGTCGATGACCAGCGTTGCGACCTCGTAGCCGTCCTTCGGCGTGATCGTAAACGACACGCTGCCGCCCTCGGCCACCTTCTGATTGCCGCTCGGGCTGACGCTGCCGCCCGCGCCGCACGTGACGGTGACGGTGTACTCCTTCTTCTCCGGGCCGGCCGAGATGGAGACCTGGATCGTCGTGCCCGGCTTGACCATCGTGCCGCCGACCGGGTTCTGGCGTGCAACGGAGCCCTTGCGCACGTTGTCGTCATAGACCGTGCCGCTCTCCTCGACGGTGACGCCGAGGCTCTTGGCCGTCGCCTGCGCCTGCTCGAGCGTCAGGCCGACGAAGCTCGGAATGGCGACCGGGGTGTCCTCCGGCGCCGTAGGCTGCTCCTTCGGGCCGAGCGAGACGACGAACGCGACCGTCTGCCGGTGCTTGAGCTGCGTGCCCTCATTGACGTCCTGCCGGATGACAATGCCCTTGGTCTCGTCGCTGTTTTCATAGGTAATGCTCGGCTCGGCGTCCAACTCCGCAAGCTGCGCCTTGGCCGACTCCTCCGTCTGGCCGACGAGATTCGGTAAAATCCGGTCATTGCCTTTATGAAAATTGAACACGCCGGTCAGCGCACAGATCACGACCGTGACCAGGGCGAGCACCGCCGAGATCGCCGTGATCGTCAGCCGTTTGCGCTCGCTCATGCGCCGGACGCCGTGACGGCGGCGTGTGGTTGTCTGTCTGCTCATATTTTTTCCTCCGGGATCGACAGGATGGATAGCAATTTCAAAGAAACAAGTATATAATAACATAGACGCAGCGTTTTGACAAATGTTCGTTTCTGGGAGGATCTTGACATGAAAAAAATCGCACTCGTGACCGGAGCGTCCCGCGGCATCGGCAAGGCAGCCGCGCTGGCGCTGGCCCGCGACGGCTGGACGGTACACGTGAACTATATTCAATCCCGCGCGGCCGCCGAGGCGGTTGCCGCGCAGACCGGCGGCATGGCCATCTGCGCCGATGTGAGCGACGGACAGGCTGTCGATGCCATGTTCGAGAAAATTGGACCTGTGGACCTGCTGGTGAACAACGCCGGCGTCGCGGTCTACGGGCTGCTGACGGATCTCGACCCGGCCGTCTGGCAGCGGCTGTTTGACGTGAACGTCACGGGTATGTACAACTGCTGCCGCTGCGCGATCCCGCCGATGGTGCATGAAAAGGCCGGGCACATCATCAACCTCGCCTCCATCCTCGGCACGAACGGCGCCTCGTGCGAGGTGGCCTACTCGGCCACGAAGGGCGCGGTCGTCGCGTTCACGAAGGCGCTGGCAAAGGAGCTCGGCCCGTCCGGCATCCGCGTCAACTGCGTCGCCCCCGGCTGCATCGACACGGACATGATCGCAAACCTCAGCCCCGAGGACAAGGCGGAGCTGGCCGACAACACCGCCCTGTGCCGCATGGGCACGGCAGAAGATGTGGGCGATGCGATCGCGCTGCTGGCAAGCGAGCGCGCCCGCTTCGTGACCGGACAGGTGTTCGGCGTGGACGGCGGACTGCTGATCTGAACCAGACAGCGCAAAAAACAGGTGCATACCGGATCGGTATGCACCTGTTTTGGCTTTTATTCCGCCGCCGGCGTGCTGGGCGCTGCATTGCCGGGCGTCGTGGACTTGTTGCGGCCGCGCCCGCCGCGATGGCGGCGGCGATGGCCGTCAGCGCGTTTTCCGCCGTTCGGTGCCGCGCCCTCGGCCGGCTTGGGCGGCTGCGCCTTGGCGCGGCTGCGCTCGGCGTTCTCGCCCGCTGGCTTGTCCCCCGGCTTGCGCGCGCCGGATTTGCGGTTGGGCTGAGACTTCTGCCGCGGCTGACCCTTGGACTTTGCACCCTCCTGCGCCGCCTTCGGCGCAGTCTGAGCGTCCGCGGGCTTCTTCCCGCCGTGGCCGCGTGAACGGCGGCGCGGGCGTTTTTTCTTCTCGCCGGATTCTGGCGTACGTGCACGCTCCGGCTTCTTGTCGCCGTAGACCTCGTCAGCAAAAAGCTGCGGCAGCGCCCAGGGATCCTCTTTCGGCTCCTCTTCGCGCACCGGCTTCGGCCGGTCCTTGAGCAGGGACGGCAGCGGCTCGCCCGGCTTCGGGCGGCCGCCGGGGATCACGGCGATCTCGTCAGCCTGATAGTTTTTGAAAACGTCCTCACCCTGACCGTCGAGCTTAACCTTCAGGCTGCTGCGTAGGATGTTCACGGACGACACGGTCCCGTAGCCCGCGGGCGTCTCGACAAAGGCGCCGACCTTCGGCACGGCCTTGACCAGCTCCTCATACGCCGCCTGCTCATAGCGCAGGCAGCACATCAGACGGCCGCACGCGCCGGAGATCTTCGACGGGTTGAGCGACATGGACTGCACCTTCGCCATCTTCGTGGACACGGGCTGAAAGTCGTCCAGAAACTGACTGCAGCAGTACGGGCGGCCGCAGATGCCGATGCCGCCGAGCATCTTCGCCTCGTCGCGCACGCCGATCTGGCGCAGCTCGATGCGGTTGCGGAACACGGAGGCCAGATCCTTGACCAGCTCGCGGAAATCCACACGCCCGTCGGACGTGAAGAAAAACATGGTCTTGTTGCCCTCGAAGCTGCACTCCACATCGACGAGCTTCATGTCCAGGCCGTGCTCGGCGATCTTCTGCTTGCAGATGGCAAACGCCTCTTTTTCGCGACGGCGGTTGATCTCCTCAATGCGCAGATCGTCTTTCGTGGCGATGCGCGCCAGCGAACGCAGCGGCTGCACGACCGTCTCGTCCGGCACCGCATGACTGCCCTGCACGCACTCGGCCAGCTCCAGCCCGCGCGACGTCTCAACGACCACTTTCTCGCCCGTGCGCACGGCAATACCGTGCGGGTCAAAGAAATAGACCTTGCCGCGGTTTTTGAATTTTACACTGATTACTTCTGTCAATTTGATATCCTCACTTCTGAACTTTCGCCTGTACGCCCGAAACGGACAGCAGGCCAAAGATATGCTTCGTGCCGACATTGGCGCGGCGGTAGCGCTCGCAGGTCTCCAGCAGGCGCAGCTGCTGCGCGCACAGTGCCTGCGGCAGCACCGTCTCGTCCGGCTCCGCCAGCAAGTGCACCAGCCGGTGCTGCACGGCGGGGAGAAATGCCGAGAGCGTCTGCGCATCCATGCCCTCCTGGGCAAGACACCAGCGCAGGAGCGTCAGCCGATCCTGCGACGCGACCGCGCGCAGATAGTCCTCCGCCAGGGTGCGGATCTCGTCCGATTCCTGCAGCTGCTCCGTCGGGTCGCGCAGCAGTGCGCAGCGCGAGCGCACCGTCGGCAGCAGCAGCTCCGGGCTCGCGGCCGCAAGGATGAACGCCGCGCTCTGCGGCGGCTCCTCCAGCAGCTTCAAAAACGCATTCTGCGCGCTGAGATTCATCGTATCCGCCTGGCGCAGAACATAGACCTTCTTTTCCGCCTCGCTCGGCAGAATGTACGCCGTGGCCGCGACACCGCGGATCTGGTCGACCTTGATTTCCGGCCGTTTGCCAGTATCGTCCGGCGCGATATAGATCACATCCGGGTGCACACCGTCATAGACCTTGCGGCAGTCCCGGCACGTCCGGCACGGACGCACGCCGTCACTGCGGCAGAGCATGGCCGCCGCCAGATCGAGCGAGAGCCGGTCGCGCGCCTGCTCCGACTGGGATGCGACAATATACGAATGCAGCAGGTGCTCCTGCGGTTGAAATTGCAGCATACGCGCGCTCCTTTCCGGCATACATTGTTTATTTTACCCGCTGCGGCCGGATTCGTCAATCACTATTGCATTTCCAGAAATAAAAAAAAGCAGGCAGCACCGGCTGCCTGCTTCTCTTACGTAAGATCTCAAGCGTTCTTCTCGAGGTAATCCACGACCTGACGGACGGTGGTCAGCTCGGCCGCTTTCTCGTCCTCGATCGTGATGCCGAACGCATCCTCGATCGACATGACCAGCTCCACGACGTCGAGCGAATCCGCACCGAGATCATCCGCGATGTTGGTGTCCATGGTGATGGTGTTTTCGTCCACTTCAAACTGATGGGCGAGCAGTTGTCTCACTTGTTCGAACATAATACCGTTTCCTCCTAAGTCTCTCGTCAGCTCCACTCACGGCTGACCGGTTTGTTGCTGGGGCGCTGCGGCTTCTCATAGGAGACCACAACGCGGCGGTTCGGCTCGGTACCGGTCGAACTCGTCGTCACGCCTTCGTAATCCTGCAGCGCCGTGTGGATGACGTGGCGCTCGTAGGAATTCATCGGCTCAAGCGCCATGCTGCGCTTGTACTTGATGGCCTTGGCGGCCATCTTCTCCGCCAGACGCACGAGCGACTCCTCGCGCTTGGCGCGGTAGCTCTCGGCATCGACGCTGATGTGCATGTGCTTATCGCTGCCGCGGTTGACGGCATAATTGGTCAGGTGCTGGATCGCGTCGAGCGTCTCGCCGCGGCGGCCGATGACCGCGCCCATGTTGCTGCCGGACAGGTTCACGTTTACGCCGCCATTTTCACGCGCGGTGATCTCGATCTCCGCCTGGATGCCCATGTGCTCGAGCAGGCCGCTGACAAATGCACGGATGCGCGCATAGCTCTCCGGCTCGTCCGCTGCCGCTGCGGGAGCGGCAGGTGCGGCCGCAGGCTGCTCCTGTGCGGTCGGAGCCGTAGCCGGAGCTTCCGCAACGGTCTCGGGCTCCTCATCCGGCGCCTCATACTGCACGCGGACGACCGCGGGGCTGGCGCCGATGCCGAGGAAACCAGACTTGGCGCGCTCCACGATCTCAACGGAAACATCATCCCGGTCAAGGCCAAGCTCCTCGAGCGCGGCGGCGATCGCCGCCTCTTCCGTCTTGCCGGACTTTTCCAGTGTTTTCAACATCATTCAGTACTCTCCTGTTTTCCTTCGGGGGCTTCGGCGGCCGGCGTCTGCTCCGCTTCGGAAGCGGCGGCCTGCCCCTCTGCATAATGGTCCCGCGCATAGGCACGGCCGCGCGCATAGCGGCGGTTGCCGACCTGGGACTCCGGCGCAGCCGCCTGCTCGACGCCGAGACGCTCGCGGCGGGCAGCACGCTCCTCGCGCATCGCTGCGGCCTTGCGCTCGTCATCCTTCTGCTTCTGGCTGGCCTGGATCTTCTTCTTGCTGGTGTTGGGGTTGACGACGGTCTCGCCGGCAGCCTTCAGGCGCTCGGTCTCGAGACGCTTGCGCTCAAGCTCTGCGTCGCGCTCTTTTTCGCGCGCGATCCGCTCGGCATCGAGCTTATCGAGCTGCTTGTTGAAAACCTTCGTCAGGCTGACATCACGCAGGATGCCAAGGATGCTGTTGACGATCCAGTAAATGCCCAGTGCGGCCGGCATCGTATAGCAGATCCACAGCGACACGAGCGGCATCATGATCATCATGGTCTTGTTGGTCGTAGCGGCCTGCTGCTGATTGGCAGCGGGCTGCGGCGTCATCGCCGTGCTGATCTTCATGGACAGCCACGACAGCACTGCCGAGACGATCGGAATCAGGAACAGGCCCAGAGCCGGAAGCCAGACGGCTTTGTTGCTCCAGTCGAAGGTCCAGATCTTGAACGACGGCTGCTGGCCCATATTCAGGCCGATGAACGAATAGTCGATATCCAGCAGCTTGCCCGAGAAATCACCGAACGCGCCGGTCACGGCGTCCCAGTTCTGATGGATCAGGTCGGTGATCTGGATCTCCTGATAGGCGGACTTCGTCTGCGCGACATAGCCCGCGTTGGTCGTGACCCAGTCGGTCAGCTGCGTGACAGCGTCCGCGCTCAGGCCCATCATCTTCGTCAGCGGCTGACGGATGACGCTGTAGAGCGCGATCAGGATCGGGAACGGGATCAGGCTCCAGAGGCAGCCGGACATCGGGTTGATCTTCTCTTCCCGATAGAGCTTGGCCATCTCTTCATTGAGCTTTTGCTGGTTTCCCTCGTGCCGGCGCTGAAGCTCTGCGATCCGCGGCTGAAGGCGGCTGGTGCGCATCATGCTCTTCTTGCTCTTGGCCATGAACGGAAGCAAAATCAGGTTCACGACGACGCCGAAGAGGATGACCGCCCAACCGTAGCTGCCGGTCAGCTCATAGAGTGCTTTGAGCAGCCAGGCAAAGGGTGCAGTAATCCAGGACATAAGACGACTCCAATTCTTAAATTCTTAGGATTTCCCGGTCATGGCACCGGGTCATAAAATTCATGCTCACCCGTATGGAACGGGTGGCACCGACATATGCGCTTGATGGCCAGCCACGAGCCCTTGAGCGCTCCGTATTTCTGCAGAGCCTCGAGCGCATATTCCGAGCAGGTCGGAATGAACCGGCAGCAGGGCGGTTTGAGCGGTGAAATATACTTGCGGTAAAACTTCACCAGTGCAATGAGCAGCCGCTTCATACGCCGTCATCCCCTTCTGTCAGCAGGCCGAGCTGGGCGCACGCCGATAAGAACGCTGCCTCCAGCTGGTGATAGTCCGCTGTGCGCGCACGCACGCGCGACACGACGACCAGATCATACCCGCGCGCGATCTGCCGCTCATGCAGGCGATAGATCTCCCGCAGGCGGCGGCGAATGCGATTGCGCACGACGGCATGGCCGACTTTGTTGGACACGGTGTAGCCGATGCGGCTGCGGCCGGCGCGGTTTTTCCGGCAGTAGACCACCAGATACGCATTGGCGCAGCTTTTGCCCTTCGAGTACAGACGCCGGAATTCATAGTTTTGTTTGATCGTGCTGGTAAATTCCAAAGGTCTCCCCCGATCCTCTCTGCTGTGCAGACGCTCCGGAAATGCCTTTAGGGCGGAAAGATCCCGCCCTGAAAAACATTATGAAGAAGTCTGCCTGCTCACGCGCAGCAACTCAGTAGCTGAGATGCTTTCTGCCCTTCGCTCTGCGGCGGGACAGCACCTTGCGGCCGTTGGCGGTCGCCATTCTCTTGCGGAAGCCGTGCTCTTTCTTGCGCTGAAGCTTCTTGGGCTGATAGGTACGGAACATGGTGTTTTTCTCCTTTCGATCATACTCAACAGCGGCTCGCGCCGCCGTAGTTGGCAAAAAGTATCCGGCGCCAGACGACTGACGCCGGATATACATTATACACTATGAAAATTCTCTCTGTCAACCTTCATTTTTTCGCCGCGGCGGCACCGCGCAGATCCTCGCCGGTGATGTACTTTTTCAGCGGCTTCCACAGCAGTGCGCCGATCACGAGCACGAGCACCATGTCGATGAGCATGAAGCTGCCGTTATACAGCGCCGAATAGAACCACGGCGTCGTCATCGTCAGGCCGAAGAAAGTCTCGGGCATGTACTCGGCCCAGACCGTCGCGCCGACGACATAGTGCACGAGAAAGCGCGCCACGCTGCCGACGACCGTGCCGATGAAAAAGCCGCCCTTGAGCTTCGAGCACGCGCCGGCAAAGCCGAGCACCGTGAACGCGAGCAGATAGTCGCCGATGAGCGACTGCCACGTCCAGGCATACGTGCTGCTGAGCACCGCCTGCAGAATGCTGTAGGCAAAGCTCGCAAGCATACCGGGGCCGAAGCCCCAGCGGGCGCAGTACAGAAAGATCGGCAGCATCTCGATCGTGATAGACCCGCCCTGCGGGAGCTCGAAAAGCTTGAGATAGCTCAGGACCTGGGCCAGGGCGATGAAGATCGCGCCCTCGCACAGCGCACGCAGGCGCAGATGGGATTTGCTTTGAGTCATGTTGTGTTCCTCCTCAAAGAAAAAACTGCATTGCCGAAACAATGCAGTCCATAGAAAACGATGATAAAGTATGATAGATTTCGTTTCCTACGCCGGCATTATCCGGATCAGGTCTGTGGGTATCGAGCTTCGATTCACTCGTCTCAGCCGGGAATGACCCAGCCCCCCAATGTACATGATGATTTATACACGCATATGTGAGATTTGTCAAGTCACGACTGCGCATCCGCCGCATACAGCTGCGCGGCGGCGGTGAGCATACGCTGCATCTCCTGCCGGGCTGACGGCGGCGAGAGGATCTCCACCTCGGTGCCGAAGCCGAACAGCCAGGCGTAAAACTTGGGGCTCGTGACCACATTCAGCGTGACCTTGAAATGCTCCGGCCCATCGGCGACCACGATCACGTCCTTGCCGAAGCGGTCGAGCACCGCACCGACCAGATGGTTGGCAAAGCGCAGCCGCACCGTCTGCTCTTCCCCGCTGAACATGCTGAACACTTTTTGAGAATACGCCGACAGGTCGAGCTGCGCCGCATCCGCCGCGCCCTCGCGCGGCACCTCCAGCGCGGAGATATCCGTCATCTTGTCCACGCGGTAATGCTTGCGCAGAGCGGCCTTGGCATCCCACGCCAGCAAATAGTAATTTTCATTGTCCCACATCAGCGCCAGCGGGCTGACGACGTAAAACGCGCCCTCTTTCCGATACCGGCGCTGCTTGGAGATGGTGTATTCAAAGTAGTGAAAACGGATCTGCCGATCCCGGGAAATGGCGTCGGAGATCTCGTCGACATTATAATAAACGCTCTCGTTCATGCTCTTGACGCGGCCGTGGACATAGACCTGCCGCTGCAGGAGCTGCGCATCATAGATGCTGGCAAGACCTTCGATCTTTTTGATAAGGGCCAGCGTCTTTTTGTGCGTGATGAATTTCGACGACTGCACGCTGTCGACCAGCAGCTTGAGCTCCGGCGTTTCGAATGCGCGCGTGCCGACATAGTATCCGGTCGTCTTGGACTTGGTCTGCACGATGTCCAGGCCGAATGTGCGCAGCGCCTCCAGATCGCCGTAAATACTCTTGCGTTCGGCCGACACGCCGCGCTGGGCCAGCTGCGCGATCATCTCCGGCACGGTCATCGGGTGGCGCTCGTCCGTCTGCTGCAGCAGGATCTCCATCAGGTACAGTAACTTCAGTTTCTGATTCGGTGACTTTGGCATAGTGATTCTCCGTTTCCCGCAAGGATCAGCATAATATTACCACAATTCAGCGGTGTAAGCCAGTCAAAAGCCATCATGATGTACATTTTTTACAGCGTTTCCATTTGACCGGCTACTCAGGCGTCGCCGGCGGCAGCCGCTGCCTTTCGCGCTGCAGAGCCGCCTGTCCGCCTGTTTTCTCCATCATAGCAGGAAGAGAGTCCCATAATCAGGACTCTCATCACAAAAACTGAAAATATTTGAAAAAATGCCGGGCGCAGCGCAAACCACCAGTTGGCCGCCGCGAACTTCATTTCCCGGGAGCGGCAGCTGCGGTGCGCCGGGTACGCAGGCGGGCCGAGCCCACGTCGATAAGCCAGACGAGCAGAACAAATCCGAGGAAGATAGCGCTGACATCGTTCCATGCGTACTGATTCATGGCGAAAATGAGCGGCGCGCCGATGCCGCCGGCACCGACAAGGCCGAGCACGGACGCCTCGCGGATGTTGACATCGAACCGATAGAGCACAGCCGAGGAAAACGCCGGGCCGAGCTGCGGCAGCACCGCATAGCGGATGCGCGGCAGCAGAGAGACGCCCATGGCGCGCAGCGCGTCGTAAGCGCGAAAATCGAGCGACTCGATCGCCTCGGTGAAGCGCTTGCTGAGCAGGCCGATGCTGCACACCGCAAGCGTCAGCACACCGGTAAACGCACCCGGGCCGGAGACACGGATGAAAATCAGCCCGTAGATCAGAAACGGCACGGAGCGGATCGCCACGATCAGCACCCGAAACAGCAGCGCGACCGGGCGCGGCAGCAGCTTCGGCGTGCTCAAAAATGCCAGCGGCAAAGCGAGCAGCGCGCCGAGACCCGTACCGGCCAGCGCGATGCCGACCGTCTCGAGCAGCAGCCAGCCGAGGCCGTCCTTGCCGGTGCCGAAGAAAAAGCTCCAGTCCGGATGCAGCAGCCCCGAGCCCATCGCCGCGAGCACGCTTTTACTCGTGTGCGCCAGATCCGGCGCTTCGATGCCCGCCGTGCAGACGACGACGCACACGAGCACCGCCGCCCAGATCATGCGCCTTGCCCCGCGCGGGATGCTGCGCTCGCCGCGGATGATGCGCCCGAGCACGTGGCTGAGCCACTCGATGCAGCAGACAGTCACGAACAGGCACACAAGGATCGCACCGACGCGGCCGTACTCCCGCCACGAGATCTTCTCATTGAGCAGCAGGCCGATGCCGCCCGCGCCGACATAGCCGAGGATAGCGCTGTGGCGCACATTCGTCTCGAGCAGGTAGAGCGCGTTGGTCAGGTAGCCAGAGGCGATCTCCGGCACGACGGCGCGCGCATAGGCCCGCGCCGGGGACGCACCCATGGCGCACAGGGCGCGATAGGGCGCGAGCGTCAGCGTTTCGATGTCCTCATAGGTCATGCGCGTCATGACGGCCAGCGTAAAAAGCGTGATGGCGACCGTGCCGGAAAATGTGCCGAGGCCGAACAGGAATGTCGCCAGCAGCGCAAGGATCAGCGCCGGGAACGAGCGCAGCACCTGCACCAGAAACCGCAGGATGCGGCGCACCGGCGCCGGGCACGGCAGGTTGGCCGCGCACAGCGGCGCGAGGATGAGCGCCAGCAGCACACCCAGCGCCGTGCCGGTGACGGACATACGCAGCGTGGCCAGCAGCGGCGCGACGATCGCGGACAGGTAGCTCCAGTCCGGCGGAAATAGCTGCGAGACAATGTCGCGCAGGTGCGCCCGCCGCGCCCAGAACACCGCGGGATCGCACCCCGTGAGCCAGAACGCCAGCACAAACAGCGCGAGCACACCCAGTGCCCGCGCCCAGCGCCTGCCGCGCGCGCGCGTCATGGCGCGGCCTCGCTTTCCGCGCCGCCGTAGATGCGCGCGAGGTCGGCATCCGTCACGGCGGCAGGCGCGCTGTCGAGCACGATCCGCCCGGCATGCAGGCCAAGGAGCCGGGTGGAGACCGCCCGGCTCTGGTCGAGATTATGACTGTTCATGAGGATGGCGACGCCCTCCGTGCGCTGAATATCCTGCAGCAGCGCAAGGATCTGCCGGCCGGTGACCGGGTCGAGCGAGGCGACCGGCTCGTCCGCCAGCAGCAGCGCGGGCCTGCGCATGAGCGCGCGCGCGATGGCGACGCGCTGCTTCTGCCCGCCGGAGAGATCGCAGACCGGCTCGTCGCACTTGTCCGCCAGACCGACGCGCGCGAGCAGCCGCTCGGCCTCCGCGATCTGTGCGCGCGAAAACAGGCCCAGCAGCGCCGCCGGCAGCGCCATGTCCGGCAGGCAGGCATTGAGCACGTTCTGCCGGCAGGAGACCGGCTCTACGAGCGCAAAGTCCTGATAGATCGTGCCGATGCGCTTTTGCACGGCGCGCTTGGCGCGGCCGCGCGCGCGGGAAAACGGCTGCCCGTCGATGCACACTTCCCCGCCGTCGCACGGCAGCGTGCCGTTGAGGATGCGAAACAGCGTCGTCTTCCCGGCGCCGGACGGGCCGATGACGGACACGAACTCCCCCGGCTCGACGCCGAAGGAGACGTCCGTCAGCACTTGCGGCCGGCTGCCGAAGCGCTTGCTGATGTGTGCAGCTTCCAGCAGCATGGGTTTACTTTCCGGCGGACTTGAGCATGGCCTGCGCGTCACGCTCGCCGTCATAGTCCGAATCCTTGCCCCAGGTATAGCCGACCTGGCTGAAGACGCTGATGATCTCCTTGCCCTCGTCGGTCTGGGCGATCTCGATGAACGCCTCGCCGAGCGCCTTGCGGAAATCCTCGTCGGCCATGAGGTCGGAGTTCTTACTGTAGGCGATCATGTCATTGTAGATGCCCTCGGTCACGCCGATGATGCCCGTCTGCTCGACCATGGGGGCCGTGCCGCCGAACTTCTCCTGCCAGTTGGGCGCGTTCTTGATGCGGATGTGGCCAAAGGAGACCATCACGTCAGCCTGGCCGGTGGCCAGACGCGCGAGCGACGTGCTGTGCGAGTCGGACTGCACCACGTGATCCAGATCGGCAATGGTCTTGCCGTAGTGCTCCTGCAGCCAGAGGCTCGGGTAGATGTAGCCGGACGCGGACGTCGGGGCGAGCACGGACCAGGTCGCGCTGTTGAGATCGTCCCACGTCAGCTCCTCGCCGGCGTTGACCTTCTTGAGCAGCTCCTGCCCCTTCGCGCTCGGGCCGGCCAGAATGATCGAGCGGTAGTAGGTCGTCATGTCCTGCGTGTTTTCCTCGATGGTGCCGTCGTTCCAGTCGGCGGGGTTCTCGGAGTCCTTGTTGATGCCATAGCGCAGCGCCGTCAGCAGCACGTCGCAGTCATCGGAAAACAGGACATAGTTGCCGCCGGAGATGAAGCCGATGTCCGCGCTGCCGGCGCTGAGCGCCTCGCCCACGGCGGTGTAGCTCGTGCCGACGGTCATGTCGATGTTCTGCACGTCATAGCCCTTTTCCAGCAGCTTCGCCTTGAGCAGCGCCTCGAGCGGTTCGGTCGCCGTCGTGATCTGATCGGCGTCCGCATACGGGGAGAACGCGATCTTCAGGCTCTCGATCGTCTTCGTGCCGCCGGCCGTTCCGGCGTCCTTCTGGCCGCAGCCGGCCATCAGACCGAGCGCCAGAACCAGAGACAGCATCATTGCCACTACTTTTTTCATGTACATACCCTCCAGATTTTTTCTTTCCGCCGACCGCAGGCATAAAAAATTGGCATATGCAGCGCTGCATATACCATACCTGACGACCGGCAGACGCTGAGAATCCGCCCCTGCGGACGGATTTGGCCGGTCGATCCTCCCTGGGATCCTCTCAACCCGGAACACGGGCTCCCTCGCAATCTGGTTTCGTCATCATTTTTCTGTTGAGCGCGGCGCCAGGGCGCTCCCCCTTTCGCCGCATTCCGGAAACCAATCGACAGCTTACCACATGGTGCCGGAGAATGCAAGCGGTTTGTAAAATGGAAGTAAAATTTCTGCCGCCGCAACATTTTCACCGGCGAATATGCAGCGAAACGAAGGAAAACGCGGGCGGTGCTAATGCACCGCCCGCAAGGGAAACAAAAATCTATTTACTTCTCGTCCCTGCAATGTGAATTATATCTCTTTCCATTTTCATTGTAATATGTTCACCCCGTTACAGCCTTTTTGACAAGTCGGAATCTTTCAAATTATGGTGCTTCCGATTGCGCACACTCGCATATGGTATCGCCAAACATGGCCGCAAATCTCCATCTGCAATAGGCATGGTGGTCGCGAACGTCTTCAAACGCGGCATATTTGCAAGAAATGAAATATCCGGCAAATGCGTGCTGCCGTCCAAATGCAAATGCTCCAGATTGGTAAGTGCATGCAGCACCGAAAAATCCTGTATCTTCCCGCACGCCTCAACCGACAACGCACGCAGGGAATCCGCCACTTTATAAAGTGCTGAAATATCCGCTAAAGAACGATTATAGGTCAGCTCTAAATCTTTGATATTCGGAGATTTCTCAATGCCATCCAACGAACGTAGATTGCACGAAGTCAGCGAAAGATGCTCCAGCAAATCCCCGGACGGATAGTCAGCAAGGGTTTTGTTCACCCCTCGATAATCCGACGCTTGAAATGACCGCAGTTTTTTCAGATTCGTAATGTTTGAATGTCCCTTCCCCTCAACGACAACCTCAGACAAATTCTGCAACCGCGCATAATCCACTGTTCCAAAGGGCTGCTGTTCATCTTCGCGCATCAACCAACATTCAAGATAGCGTAGGTTCGGCATGCCATACAACGGTTCGAAGTCAAAAGGAGGCCTCACCGTATCCGCTGGGATGACGATCAAGTCTGTTAAAGATGGGCAATCATGCAGAAACGATAAATCTTCTGCGATTACAATTGCCTTAGTGAGCCCATATTGTCTGATTGCAGATATGCAGTCCTGCAGCGATCTTCTCGCCGCTGGATATCGCGGTGAAAAACTACTTGCATCTCGCGGTACCTTCACGACGATTGCATCGAAAATATTAGCAGTTTGCATAGGTGCAAACAGGAAATCATCACGAAACAAAAAGCCTGCGTCCAACGCCCGATTCTCCGTGATCACTTCCGCTATCATTTTCTGTATTTGGAGCATCTGCATGAGCACCTCCCGGCCGCACTGTCTGCAGCTCTCGCCTGTCTATAACTGAAACTGCGACGGCCGATTCCAATAGTAACATACTGCCGCAAAAATGTACACACAATCTGGCGTGTGGCACCCGCCTCATATTCCCCTCAGAAATTCATATACTGAATTACGCAAATATGGGGAGTGGTGTAAGTGCACACGGACATGGAAGCGCGCGCATGCGATCTTGCGGAATATCTTCTCGCCAACAATACCACCGTCCGCGCCGCCGCCAAACAATTCGGCGTTTCAAAATCGACCGTCCATATGGAAGTGATAAATTAGAACGGTTAATATGGGCGATACAGTAAGCGCCCATATAGGCAAGCAGGCGGCATAGATCAGCACCGGGGACGGGCTGGCCTATGCCGCCTGCTTGCGTTTTGGAGGGAAGGGGTGCAGCCGCACTTTTGTGTGGGATGTACCGACTTCCAGACAAAACAGGGGTTTCCAAAGGGGCCTCCCTTTGGCACACGGCTTTGCTTGCAAAGTGTAGTGTGTTATACCTGCTGTCACGGCTGGCGGGTGAAATGAGGGTTCTGCCGGATGGAAACGCTCGTTTTGCCCGGCAGGAAAACGGACAAGTTTTTGTGAATGGGAATAGCAAAAACCTGGGCGGTTTCGGGAGTGGCAGCGGGGATATAGTTCACACGCCAACTTGGCTTATCCAATCTCGAATATTTGTACCTATGCGCTCTATGTCGCGTTTACCTAATTCTCCGCTGTGCATAATGACATTACGTGAACGTTCTAATGTGGAAAAAATTTGTCTGGCCCACTCTATTGAAACAATATGAACCTCAAATAATTCATAATTTTGCGACATGATAGATGCTAAATCACCAAAGTCCACATAATTTATCATTGATAGCCCTCTTTGTGTGTGCCATTTTATTTTTTCCTCGTCATTTTTTCTGCTCTCTGCTGACTTTCGGATTTTATCAGACACACACTGCTCCCACCAATTTTCTCCGTTATGCTCCAGCAAGACTTTTACAACAAACTTTCTGACCATATTTTCAAAAGCGGCAATAGCAGTGTATACAGTAGCCATGATTTTAGCTGAATTGACGCATTCATCATCCAATAAATCTAACGATAAACTTTTCATATATTCCTGTGATAACAAATCTGAAGATGAATGTCTACTCAAAACCTCAGTTTTCTCTAATGCTACCTTTGTTAGCTCACCCCGCATAATGAATGCATATAACTTATCCTCCACGATTGGATTACCTCGCTATTTATAATAAGTGCTTTTTTAGACTTTGAAATATAGCATCGTACACAGCCATGTTTGTTGTTTCAGGAAGATGTATTTGGATATTATAGTGCAGGTTCATCTTGGCATTTGTACTTACAGGCTGTTTTGCTTCGGCTTGCACTTGCTGGGGCAACGGAGATTCTTGGTTTGACGCCTCATGAGAAATAGGAGGACTATTAGTGGGAACTGTATTCGAGTCACTCCAATCAGCTAAATCGCAAAGAGCACGGAATGTCATTGACATTAAAGAAATTACTTTTTCACTTTTTTGCCCTTGAGTAAGAGTTTTTAATTTGTTTTTTATCTCATCATTCGAAAGTGTCTGGGCATCCTTGCGTAGATTAAAAAGGTCCTCATATGCTTCTTGAATGCCTACGGCTAATATTTTCTTTGTTTGAGTCTGATCCAGAAATTCGTAATACCTTTGTAATGGCTGACCGTTATCATCAATTAGCCCCAATGCTTTAAAAACGCCAATTACTAAACGGTCATTACTGCTTTTAAATCCAAGATCCTCAAGAAATCTTGTCGTAAATTTGTCTGGAGCCTTTGCATTTATAACCGAATTAATGATACTCTCGAGATTTTTTGTTGAATTTAAATATGAGTTCGTTAAAGCCATTTATTTCCCCTCCGAATTATCAATCCCCTGAATTAAACTCCACAAGCTTCTCCCAATCAATACTGCCATCTTCAAAGCAGAATTCCTGGGTAAACTCGCGGACGAGCCGGTTTGCGGCTTTCTGATAGGAGGCACCGAATTCCTCCACATACTTTTCCGGCAACTTGTCCATGAAGCGGATCAGCTTTATGTAGAACTCCTCATCGCCGGTCAATTCCGTCCAGAACTCCTTGCCCGCCAATTCCATGTAAAACTTGGGAAGCCCGCGGTTGGAGGATTTCTTCTTCCCATAGCCATAGCCGACAATCGGGACAAAGCGTTTCTTCGCCTGCTGTGCCAGCTTGCTTGCCGCCATGAAATTTTGCTCCTGCTTCTTGCGGCTGTCCGCATTGAAAACGCTGGTGCCGGATTTTACCGCGATGGCATAGATGGTATTGTCCCGTTCCACCATGATGTCCACGCCCTCCGCTAATGCTTTCTGTCCTTGTGCGGCTGCGGTAGCAATCGGCTCAAAGAACACATTCCCGAAAATCGTTTCCTCGGACGAGGACACAAAAGCGGCAAGGATCGCGTCAATGATCTGGGCCGCCCCATTCATAGCCTTTGCCCGAAACAGGTATGGATTTTTGCGCTTCATGACCTTTTTGATGTTGAGTTTATCGATGTTACTGATCAAATTGGTGTAGAAATTGTCCAGCGCGGTTGCAATCGCTTTTACGATGGCTTCTTCGTTGTAGGTGTTATTTATGGGCATAGCAGTTTCCTCCTATCTCAATGGCTTGTTTCAGCTTTTGATGGATATCTGTCCCTCTAAACCGTTTCGTGCGAATTTCAGCAGATTGATCCGCAACGGAAAGCACCGCTTTCCCCAGCGCCAATGCCAGCCCTACCGGGACGGCATTGCCGATCTGGCGGTATTTCGCTGCGCTTGTCCCCATGAACTTCCAATCATCGGGGAACTGCTGGATACGGGCATATTCCCGGATGCTCAAGGGACGGTCTTGGGTCGGGTGGCACATCATGGTTGCCTTTTGCACCGGGGATGTAACCAATGTCGGGGATGGCTGGCTGTACGACAGCCGCCGGTAGAAGCCGACTTTTCCGCCGCCGGAGCCATAAGCGCCGCCCATGGCTTCTTTCCGTATATCTTCCGGGAGATCGCGCCAATTCCCGCCCTCTGGGACAAGGCGGAGGTATGCAAGGCGGTCTTTGCTGAATGCGGCACACTCCCCACAGTCATATTCCAAATCCTTGATAGTGTCCTGCAAAGTGCGCCAGCGGTATTGCGGGTCTTGGTGCATCTGGAAATGGGTCGGGAAGGGCAGGAAGATATCTTCATTATCCCGGCTCCCTATTAAGACAAACCGTTCCCGGAATTGTGGGACGCCATAATTGACGGCATCCAATATCCCGTATACCGTCTTATATCCCAACTTGTTAAACTCGGACAGGATAACATCCAAAACAGTCCCCAAACGCTGCTCCGGGTCATTTTTATCACGTTCTGCCAGCGGGATATGCTTGAGGGGGGCAGACATAATACCCTTGACATTTTCCATGATAAAAAAGCGGGGACGGATATAGTCAATCATGCGGATAAAGTCCATGAACAGGCTACCCCGGGGATCGTTAATCCCCAATCGCTTCCCGGCGGTGGAAAATGGCTGGCAGGGCGGGCCGCCACAAATGAGGAAGGGTTCCCCCTGTTTAAGCCCGGTTCGTTCCAGCAAATCCGCTTCGTCAATCTCGCGGATATCTCCGCCTAGCACTTTATGCCCGTTTGCACGCATGGTAGCAACGCAGGCGGGGTCAAAATCCTGCCCGATTACAATATTTAGGCCAGCTTTTGCAAGGCCGATATCCAGCCCCATCGCCCCGGAAAACAGGGAGATTACATCCCGGTTTGAAGCGTTATCTTTGAAATGCAGTAAATCCATAATGCCCTCCTATCAAACCTTTTCGCCATCTGGAAGGACAAAATGGCGTTCAAAAGAACACCCCACTGTTTCTGCCAGATATTCTAAGTCAGAAATTGTGAAGCTCTCCCGCTTCATTTTTGAGTTGAAGTTTTGCGGCGTAGTCCCCATCCGCCTTGCAAGTTCCGCAACGCTGATATTGGAGCGAACACACAGCACTTTGATCTGTTCTGATATTGTCATAAGGGTACTCCTTGTAAATTATCAATTTATAAGTTGAAGATATAAAAATATTATTTTATATCTTCAACACAGTCCCTCATATCCTCTATCATACCATCAAACTGCATCATCTGCAACTCGAAAATCAAATCTTCGACAGCTTCCACACATTCCGCTGTCCGCTTTTGTATCTCCTGCCCCCAAAAGTGCATGGGCACCCAATCCATTGCAATCAGCTTGAAGTCATTTTCCTGGTCGCGGGCCATATTGCGCTCAATCTTTTTGATCCAATACTCCCGGTTGTGCCCCAGCTTTTGTTTCTTGATCTCCCAATTATAGCCGTGAAAAAACTCACTGTCACAAAAGATAGCAATCCTGTATTTGGTTATCGCTATATCCGGGGTGCCCGGCAGCTTTTTATAGTTCTTTCGATAGCGGATGCTTTTATGCCAAAGGGCTTTCCGCAATAGGACTTCTATGCTGGTATCTTTCCCCTTGATATGGCTCATTGCCCGGCTCCGCTGCTCCGGGGTCATTACATCGCTCATGGTTTTTCCTCGTTCTATACGATCCTTACTGCTTCCACCTTTATGTCAATGAATGGGATGCAACATCTCGATTATCGAAAACAGGTTATTTCTTTCCTCTTCGTGAGATATGCGATTTCATAAACTCCGATTTTGATCCTATCCGTATTAACCATTGTTTTTCTTCTTCGGTTAGGCGGTGATAGGGCAGCCGGTTCTGTTTGCAATAAATCAGTAGCCATTGCTCCAGACGGCTCCCTTTGAAGTTTGCCACTTCCTCCAAATCTCTTTTCAGTTCTTCGGCAACAGAGTTTTCCGGCGCACTCTCCGCCCGTCCCCTGTGGGCTTGCCTTATATCCTCCATGATACCGTCTATATCGTCATGTACCCGGCGGCTGAAATACTCGCCCTCCTGCACATGGCTCGCTTTCAGCAGATAGGCGGTCTTGTCATGTTCCCCCGGCTGGTATTTCTCCATGATTTCTGCCCTCGCCACATCGACCCATGCGTTCAGATTTTGGATTTGCCCTGTGGCGATACCATTCACATAGATTTCTATATCCGCCAGTAGCTTCACAAAGTCCCTGTGCGTAGCTAACTCGCAGAACAAGGCTGTATCAAGCCGCCCGTTTTTCAATAGATCAATCAATTCATCACTCAAACGCAGGTCTGCAAGATCAGCGTTTGGGTGATTTTTTGTTTCGGTCAATCCCAGCAGATAATCGGCGGTCACACCGTAAAACTTCGCCAGCTTAGTTAGGGCGTAATGGCTGATGTCCTTGCGCTCATCGTTTTCATAGCTGCCCAACGCAGACTTGGAGAGGTGCGTCTGCTCCGCAAGCTGTTCCAGCGTCAGCCCACGCTCCACACGCAGGTCTTTTAATCGTTCTTGAATGGTTAAAGCCACAATTCAGCCCCCTTTTTCTTTCGGATGATTTCATTCTACCATAATTCCGAGAGCGTGGAAATAGCCCGTTTTTTAAGTCGATTTCCTACCTTTCGGATATACGGGACGGACAGTCATTTAGGTGTAGACTTAGGGTAGTTCATCGATGGACAGCACCTTGAAAACAAAATGACCGTCCGAAAGAAATATGACCGGCAGGCAAAGTGATGCATACAGCGCACCAATGCCGGGACACGCCGCAGGAATGGAGCAGTCGTAAGGATACGGCTTTTAGGAGAAGGCTTTCGGGGAGAACGGCAACGGAAAGAAAAATGGAGGGAACGCATGAGAGATAACCCCTATAAAGACTTGCCACCGCTGGAACGCAGGCCAGACGGTTCCCTTTACCGCATGACACCGGCACAGAGAAAACAGGCAAACGCCCTTATCCGCCGGGAGTGCTGCAACTATGAGGACGGGAACTGCATCGTTCTTGACGATGGGGATACCCACACCTGCCCGCAGACCATTTCTTTCTCGGTCTGCTGCAAGTGGTTCCGCTGGGCGGTCTTGCCGCAAATCGGAACGCTGGAAGCAGAGATTTTCCGGGATAAGGAGCTAAAACGCTGTGTGGTCTGCGGCGGTGTGTTCGTCCCCAAATCTAACCGGGCAAAATACTGCCCTGTATGTGCCGCCAGAGTTCACAGGCGGCAGAAAACAGAAAGTGAACGGAAAAGGAGGTCTGCTGTGGACAGTTAGGAGCGAAAAAAGCCTTGATTTATCAGGCTCTGCAAGCCCCAAACCGGGGCAGGTGGTATAAAGTATCGCCCGCCCCGGAAAACGGGCTTCTAACCGTCCACAAAACGCACTATGACAAATACCATCTATATCCATCAGCCGGAAAAGGCGTTCAGCTTCACCCGGCTCCCAAATTTCCTCTTTGAAGCCCCTACATCCCAGCCCCTGTCCAACGAGGCAAAGGTGCTGTACGCCTTTATCCTGCGCCGGACAGAGTTATCCCGCAAGAATGGGTGGGCGGACGAATATGGGCGCATTTACCTGTACTATCCCATCTGCGAGGTGGTTGACCTGCTCCGCTGCGGGCGGCAGAAAGCGGTGAACACCCTGCGGGAACTGCAATACGCCGGGTTGGTGGAGATCCAGAAGCAGGGCTGTGGAAAACCCAACCGCATTTACCCAAAATCCTATGAAGCGGTTCCAAACACCGACTTCAAGAAATCCGGTTATGGTACGCCAGAGGGCTGAAAACTGTACCCGACAAGTACGATAATCAATCCTTTTGAAGTACGAAAACCGGACGGTATATAGAAATACAAAGATAAAAAGATTAATTTATATTCTATCCATTCCAATCCTATCCAAGCTATTTTCTGCGGGACTTTCCTGCGAAAAAGTCCCGGAAAGGAATGGAATGGGGAAAGGAGCAGAATGGCACAACACGCAATTTTGCGATTTGAGAAACACAAGGGCAACCCGGCAAGGCCGCTGGAAGCCCACCACGAACGGCAAAAGGAACAGTATGCCAGCAATCCCGACATTGACACGGCAAAGAGCAAATACAACTTCCATATCGTCAAGCCGGAGGGACGCTATTACCACTTCATTCAGAGCCGGATTGAACAGGCCGGGTGTCGGACAAGGAAAGACAGCACCCGGTTTGTCGATACGCTGATAACCGCCAGCCCGGAGTTTTTCAAGGGGAAATCCCCAAAGGAGATACAGGCGTTTTTCCAGCGGGCGGCAGACTTCCTCATTGGACGGGTAGGCCGGGAAAATATCGTGTCGGCGGTGGTACACATGGATGAGAAAACGCCCCACCTGCATTTGACCTTTGTTCCGCTGACAAAGGACAATCGCCTGTGTGCGAAAGAGATTATTGGCAACCGGGCGAACCTGACGAAGTGGCAGGACGATTTTCACTCCTACATGGTGGAAAAATATCCTGACTTGGAGCGTGGGGAAAGTGCCAGCAAAACAGGCCGCAAGCATATCCCCACTCGGCTTTTCAAACAGGCGGTCAATCTCTCCAAACAGGCGAAAGCCATTGAAGCTACCCTTGACGGCATTAACCCGCTGAACGCCGGGAAGAAAAAAGAGGAAGCCCTCATCATGCTGAAAAAGTGGTTCCCGCAGATGGAGAATTTCTCCGGACAACTGAAAAAATACAAGGTCACGATTAAAGACCTGTTGGCGGAAAATGCAAAGCTGGAAGCAAGGGCAAAGGCCAGTGAAAGTGGAAAGATGAAAGACCGCATGGAACGGGCAAAGCTGGAAAGTGAACTGGAAAATATGCAAAGGCTGGTTGATCGTATCCCGTCGGAAGTGCGCCAAGAATTGGCGCAGGCACAGAGACCTCACCGGGTGCGTGATCTTTGACAACCTTATCTGGTACTATTTTCCGTCCTGTTTTCATAGACATGGACAAAGAGCAGGCAGCAAGGGGGAGGTGGGAATGCTGCTGTGAAAAAGAGGAAACTCAATTACCGGTTCCATAACCCTAATCCGACGGCAGCTACCGCCGATTACTTACTGAAAATCTTGTTGGAAGCAAACCAGGAAAAGGTGCAGCTTGCCATACAGGCTGCCGCAGATACGGCGGATGGTTCCGGCGAAAAGGATAACGAGGGGCGCCCTGCATAAGCGGGACGCCCCTTTTCCTATTGCAATCCCCAGCGTCACATGATAAAATAAGGTTGTAACAGAATGGTTACATTTTAACAGAGAGGTTTTGCTATGAACATCGCCGCTTACTGCCGTGTTTCCACGGACAAAGAGGATCAGCTCAACAGCTTGGAAGCGCAGAAAGAATTCTTTTCCGAGTACACCAAACGCACTGGGGACAATCTTGTGCGCCTTTATGCAGACGAAGGCATTTCCGGGACGAAAATTAAGAACCGGAAAGAGTTTTTGCGGATGATGGCAGACGCGGAGCATGGCCTCTTTGACATGGTGGTAGTCAAGGACATCTCCCGTTTCGCCCGGAACACTGTTGACCTCTTGCAAAATGTCCGCAAGCTGAAAGCGTTGGGGATTGAAACGCAGTTTCTGACCGCCAACATGACCAGCATGGGCAACAGCGAATTTGTCCTGACAATCTTCGGGGCGCTGGCGCAGGAGGAAAGCGCGAACACCTCCAAGCGCGTGAAATTCGGCAAGAAAATGAACGCGGAAAAAGGCCGCGTCCCCAACATTGTCTACGGGTACGATAAGACCATCGGGGATTACTTCAATCTTGCAATCAACGAGGAAGAAGCGGCGGTTGTCCGCCAGATTTATGAGTGGTATATTAAAGACGGCTACGGTGCGGCAAAAATCTCCATCTTCCTCAATGAGCGCGGTTTGCGGACAAAGCGGAACTGCCAATGGAGCCAGAACGGTGTCTGCCGCATCCTGACTAATGAACTTTATACCGGAAAAATCATCAACGGCAAACAGGAAGTAACCGACTTTCTGACCGGGCAGCGGACAGATAAGGACGCTTCGGAATGGATGGTGGTGAACCGCCCGGATTTGCGGATCATCGACCCGGAAACCTTTGAGCAGGCGCAGCAGATTATGAAATCCCGTGGCAAGGCATTCAAGGTGGACAAGGAGCGCCAGAGCAACAAATACCTGTTTTCCACCCTCATCAAATGTAAGGAGTGCGGCTGGTCCTTCCGGCGTACCGTCCGAACCTACAAGAATACCTATGTCCGGTGGGTCTGCTCCGGCCACAACGGGCGCGGGGCGGACAACTGCCCCAATGCAGTAACGGTGGACGAGGATGAGTTGATCGAGGTTTTGCAGGAATATTTTTCCGGCCTGCTGAAAGCAAAGAAGAATGTAATCCGCTATGTGGTGGGAGAATTCCAGCGGGTCTATAAGGCAAAGGATGAAAACCTGAACTACGAAAAGGAACTGACCGCCCAGCTTGCCAAACTGCAAAAGACGCGGCAGAAATACATGGATATGTACGCCGACGATTTGATCTCCCGCGAGGAACTCAATGATAAGATCGGCGGGATGCGGAAAGAGATTGAACGGCTGGAAAATGAACTAAAAATGGTGTCCTACCATCTGACAAAGGGCGAACAGTTGGAAAGTGTCCTCGGGCAGACCTTCAAGGAGATTGAGGACATCACCGATGTGCGGCAAATGACCAATGCCCAGCTTAAGCGCATTATCCAGAAGATTGAAGTGGACAAGGACGGCAATGTGGATATTTACCTCCGGCTGCTGGGTGATTTGGGCTTGGATGAAACCGTTCTAATTCGTAACTACGAAACACAAGGATCTGACGGAGCGGCTGGAAAAGATCAACCCCGCGCTCTATCAGCAGGTCCGGCAGCTGCTGGACCGCAACAAGGCGGAGCGGCACATCCGCGGCGGCATGGCGACGCGGCGAAAATACAAAGGTACATAAACCGGCGCGCGGCCTCCCGGATGGGGGGCCGCGCCGCGCATATTTCCCGCAAAAACGGAAACGCTAGCGTCGAAGGTGATTGCTTGAAATCCAAACGAATCGGACCTCAGACCGTGCAGTTTGCCGCCCCGCCCGTGATCCTTGCCTCCGCCAGCGTCGTGGGCAAAAAGGAGGGCGAGGGCCCGCTGCACGATTGCTTTGACAGCGTCAGTCAGGACACCTATTTCGGCACAAAGAGCTGGGAGCAGGCCGAGAGCGCCATGCTGCGGCAGTGCTTCGACCTCGTGTGCCAGAAGGCCGGGCTGCCCCCGGAGCAGCTCGACTATGTGCTCTCCGGTGACCTGCTCAACCAATGCGTAGGCTCGGCCTATGCCATGCGCGACATCGGCGTGCCCTATCTGGGCCTGTATGGCGCGTGCTCGACGATGGCGGAATCGCTCAGTCTGGCCGCCATGCTCATCGACGGCGGCTACGCCGAGCACGCCGCCGCGCTCACGAGCTCGCACTTCTGCTCTGCCGAGCGGCAGTACCGGTTCCCGCTGGAATACGGCGGCGTGCGCACACCGACTGCGCAGTGGACCGTCACCGGCTCCGGCGCGCTCATCCTCGGCGCGGCCGGCAGCGGGCCGCGTGTGACGATGGTGACGACCGGGAAGATCGCCGACGCGGGCATCACGGACGCGAACAATATGGGCGCCGCCATGGCGCCCGCCGCCTATGAGACGCTCAAGGCGCACTTTGCCGACACCGGCCGCACGCCGGACTACTACGACCTGATCGTAACCGGCGACCTCGGCAAGATCGGGCACACGGTCGTGACGCGGCTATTTCAGAACGACGGCATCGAGCTCGAGGGGCTCTACACGGACTGCGGCCTGTTGATCTATGACCTGGAGGGGCAGGACGTACACGCCGGCGGCTCCGGCTGCGGATGCAGCGCAGCCGTGCTCGCGGGGCATCTGCTGAAGCTGCTGGCAGGCGGCCAGATCCGGCGGCTGTTGTTTGCGGCGACCGGCGCGCTCATGTCGCCCACCGCATCCATGCAGGGCGAAAGCATCCCCGGAATCTGCCACGCCGTGGCAATCGAAACGCAGGTGAACACATGATCCTTGGCTATGTAAAAGCATTTCTGGTTGGCGCCGTCCTATGCATGATCGGTCAGATTCTGATCGACAAGACGAAGCTGACCCCGGCACGTATCCTGACGCTGTATGTTGTGGCAGGCGTGGTGCTCGGCGCGGTCGGCATCTATGAGCCGTTCGCCAAATGGGCCGGCGCGGGGGCGACCGTACCGCTGACCGGTTTCGGCAACCTGCTGGCAAAAGGCGTGCGCGATGCCGTGGCCGAAAAGGGCGTGCTCGGCGCGTTCACCGGCGGCTTTGAGGCCGGTGCGGCCGGGATCTGCGCAGCCATTTTCTTCGGTCTGCTCGTGGCCATGTGCTTCAAATCCAAAGACAAGCAATAATACAGGCACGCGCAAAAAAAGAACCGATTCGGATGAATCGGTTCTTTTTTTATGTTCGGTACGGTTTAGCCTCTCGCAGCGGCTTCGCCGGCCTCGAGCGCCTTCATGTTGCCCTCGAGGAACTTGGCCTTTCTCTCGCCAAGCTCGATGCGGATCGCTTCGCCAAGGACCTCGTTGGAGACGACCGGAGCCTTCTCCATCAGAGCGCCGAGGATCGCAACGTTCGCGCCCTTCGGGTTGCCGACGGACTCGGCAATGCCGTTGGCGTCGCAGTAGACGACCTGGATGTCATCACGCTCGGCCTTGCGGTCGATGATGGAGCTGTTGATGACGAGGACGCCGCCCGGCTTGACGTGGCTCTCGAACTTGTCCAGAGACGGACGGTTCATCGCCACAACACAGTCAGCCATGTCGACCAGCGGGGATGCGACCGGATCGTCGGAGACGATGACGGAGCAGTTCGCCGTGCCGCCGCGCATCTCAGGGCCGTAAGAGGGCAGCCAGGAGACGTGCTTGCCGTCGAGCATGCAGGCCATAGCCAGGAACTTACCGATCAGGAGCATGCCCTGACCGCCAAAGCCAGCAAAAATATATTCTTTCTTCATATTATTCAGCCCCCTTGTCCTTCTTAACGCCGAGCGGGTAGTACGGAATCATGTTCTCTTCCAGCCACTCCATCGCCTTGATTGGGCTCAGGCCCCAGTTCGTCGGGCAGGCGGACAGGACTTCGACCATCGTGAAGCCCTTGCCTTCCATCTGATAATGGAACGCCTTGGAAATGGCCTTCTTCGCCTTGACGATGTTCGGGGTGTTGTTGACAGCGACGCGCTCGATGTAGTAGGAGCACGGCACTTCCGCGAGCATCTCGGAGACCTTCAGAGGTGCGCCGCACCAGTCCTCATCACGGCCATAGGGGCTCGTGGTGGTCTTCTGGCCAACCAGCGTGGTCGGGGCCATCTGGCCGCCGGTCATGCCGTAGATCGCGTTGTTGACAAAGATCGTGGAGATCTTCTCGCCGCGGTGCGCAGCGTGAACGATCTCAGCGGTGCCGATGGAGGCCAGGTCGCCGTCGCCCTGATAGGTGAAGACGAGGGTGTCCTTGCCGACGACGCGCTTTGCGCCGGTGGCAACTGCGGGTGCACGGCCGTGCGCGGCTTCGTACATATCGCAGTTGAAGTAATCATAAGCAAAAACGGAGCAGCCGACCGGCGCGACGCCGATGACTTTGCCGTCCAGATTCATCTCATCAATGACCTCAGCGACCAGGCGGTGGATAATGCCATGGTTGCAGCCCGGGCAGTAGTGGAACTGCTTGTCCGTGAGGAGCTTGGTCTTTTCAAAAACAACAGACATTTACTTGCCCTCCTTCATGCTGATAATCTTCGCCTTGATCTCTTCGGTGGTCGGCATCTGGCTGCCGAGGTGACCAAAGAAGTCGACCGGCTTTGCGCCGTTGATGGCGAGCTTGACGTCCTCGAGCATCTGGCCTTCGTTCAGCTCGACATCGAGCACAGCCTTCACGCCCGGCTGCTCCGCAGCCTTCTTGACGGCGTCGTACGGGAACGGCCAAACGGTGATCGGGCGGACCAGACCAACGTTGATGCCCTGCTCCTTGAGCTCAACGATCGCAGACTTGGCAATACGCGCAACCGTGCCGAAAGCGGTGATGACATACTCAGCACCCTCGAGGTTGTACTCTTCCCACTGCTGCTCGTTGGCAATGATCTCACGATAGCAGGCCTGCAGCTCGTCGTTGTGGACGGACAGGGTCTCGGTATCGATGTAGATGGAGTTGATGACGCCGCGCTTGGCCGGATCGTCGCCCGGTTTCCAGCCGGTGCAAGCCCAGGGCTTCTTCTCGGGATCGATCTTGTAGTCGACCATCTCGGGCATCTCCACGGGCTCCATCATCTGCGCGATGATGCCGTCGGCGAGGAAGAGGACCGGTATGCGGTACTTCTCAGCCTTGTCGAAGGCGTACATCATGATGTCGATCGCTTCCTGCACGGATGCCGGAGCGTAGGTCAGCAGGTGATAGTCACCGTTGCCGCCGCCCTTGACAGCCTGGAAGTAGTCGCCCTGGGAAGCCTGAATGTTGCCGAGGCCGGGGCCGCCGCGCATGACGTTCAGGATGACAGCCGGCAGCTGCGCGCCTGCGCAGTAGGAAATGCCTTCCTGCTTCAGGCTGACACCGGGGCTGGAGGAAGAAGTCAGCGCACGTGCACCAGCACCGGCTGCGCCGTAAATCATGTTGATAGCCGCAACTTCGCTCTCGGCCTGCAGGAAGCAGCCGCCGACTTCGGGCATACGTGCGGACATGTATTCAGGAATCTCCGTCTGCGGAGTGATCGGATAGCCGAAGAAGTAACGCGCGCCTGCACGGATCGCAGCCTCAGCGATAGCTTCGCTACCCTTCATAAGCGTCAATGCCATTTTCGATGTACCTCCTTAATCTCTCACAATGCTGATTACCACGTCCGGGCAAGTACGCGCGCAGGAAGCGCAGCCGATGCAGGCCTCCGGATTCGCGACGACGGACGGATGATAACCCTTTGCGTTGAGTTTGTCTTTCGCCAGCGCCAGAACGCCCTTCGGGCAAGCTCTGACACAGAGACCGCAACCCTTGCAAAGATTCTCGTTGATGGTCACCTTTACCATTTTTGCTACCTCTTTTCTGTTCTGTTTTGCGAAATTGCCTATGTAAACCGCATGAGCGGGTTACGCCTGTTTCTTCTCCGACAGACTGTGGATATAGCTCTCCCAGTCGCGCTTCATGATGATGTCTATGGCGACGGGTTTGCCGATATACTTCGGGTCGTGACCCTCGGCAAGGAAAATGTCGAGCATCTCCTTCTTGCCGGTCGTGTACATGACCGGGACGCCTGTCCGGTCGCTGACCTCGCGCAGCATCTCATAACCGTCGCGCAGCTCCGCCGGCGTGGTCATGGTGGCAAGGTTGGTATTGTTGATCATACCTGTGATCTTCAGGTGGGAATGAATCTGCATCTGCTCCTGCAGAGCAATGATCTTGTCTACCGTGCCGGCGAGCGGGCGGCGGATATTGACCACGTTCAGGACCTCCAGCTGCTCCGGGCCCATGGCCATGAAGTCCTGAAAGTCCTCATAATAGCGGCCGAGGGCCGTGGAACCGACGGCGTCACCGCCGACGTCGAACACGACGGTGTCCCAGTTCATGGCAAATGCAGAAGCGACCTCTGCCGGCAGGGACAGCGTCTCCACGCCGGAGCAGGCATAGTTCGGAGAGATGAGACGAATCTCTTTCTGCTCCACGAGCTTGCCGCGCTCCGTCAGGCGGAAGTAGGTATTGACCAGGTCCAGGTCAATGAGTTCTGTCTTTCCGGTTTCAGCCGCTTTAAAAGCAAAATTCAGCGCAAGCTCACTCTTGCCGCTGCCGTAGTTGCCGATCATGACATATATCTTTTTCAAAACGATGCTCCTCCCCTCGAGGGGTATTTAAAATGTGCAAATGGGTATTAAAAAATGAAATGCATCTATTCAAATATCCAAATCTCAACGGTTATCATAGTAGCACAATCGGGTGAATTCGTCAACAAATGTTGTTCTGTTTTGTAGAACATATACAATTTTGCTCGCCGTTTCTGGACAAGATGCCAGTTATCTACAAATTAACAATGCCGTCTAAGAAATAACTGTAGTTTTTTCCTGCTTCAGGTAGAGATACCACCCGCTCACGCCCACCAGAAATACGCCGCCGACAAGGTTGCCGAGCGTGACCGGCAGGAGATTGCCCAGCAGCGCCCTGCCCCACGTCAGGCCCGCGGCCGCCGCGCTGGTCTGCGCCGCGGTCAGCAGCCCCGCTGTGAGATAATACATATCGGCCACGCTGTGCTCAAAGCCCGCGACGACGAACGTCATGATCGGGAAAAACACGGCCAGGATCTTGCCGGGGACGGACTTGGCCGCGCCGGCCATCCAGACGGCGATGCAGACAAGGAAATTGCACAGGATCCCGCGCACAAACGCATCGCCGAACGACAGGGACGCCTTCGCCTGCGCGATGGAGATCACAGACGCCGCCAGCCGGCCGTCAAACGCGGCGAACACATGCCCCAGCACGCAGAGCGCCGCGACGAGCGCCGCACCCACGAAATTGCCCAGATAGACAACGCCCCAGTTGCGCAGCATCCGCCGTGCAGAGATCACGCGCGACAAAACGCCCATAATCATGAGATTGTTGCCGGTGAACAGCTCGCTGCCGGCCACGATGACCATGGCGAGGCCGGCCGGAAAGACACAGCCGGAGACGAGCTTTGCCAGCGACGGATCGCCCACCGTGGCCGCGGCCGCCGTGGACGCGACGCCTGCCAGCGCGACGAACGCCCCCGCCAGACAGGCGAGCAGAAACATCCGCCCCAGCGGCAGCGCCGCCTTGGCCCGGCAGGTAGAAAGATAATTCTCCGCAACTTCTTTTGGCGTGTACACAGGCAGTCCCTCCAAATCGGCGCAAGATATTCGGTTAAAATCATCATAACATCATATATCTTGTGTCGTCAAGCCCGGGACATGAAAAAGCAGCCGGAGAACAGATCTCCGGCTGCCTAGGTGGCCAGCCACTCGCGCAGGCGCTCCACGGCGCGTCGCTCCAGGCGCGACACCTGCACCTGCGAGATATGCAGGATGCCCGCGGCGCGCTGCTGCGTCAGGCCGTGATAAAACCGCAGGGCGATGACCTGCCGCTCCCGCTCCGGGAGCTGGCACAGTGCCTCGCGCAGGGCGGCGTACTCGACCATGCGCTCTTCCTGATCGTAGTCCCCAAGCGTGTGCTCGAGCGTAAAGCCGGTCTCCCCGTTCTCCTTCTGCAGGGACTCCGTAGGGCCGGTGGCCGTTTCGGCGGCGGCGATCTCTTCGGGCTCGAGCCCGGTCTCGGCCGCGAGCTCGGAGAGCGTCGGCTCGCGGCCGAGCGTCTGCTCCAGGCGCGTACGCGCCGTGCGGATGCCCTGCGCGCGCTCCTTGATGCTGCGGCTGACCTTGACCGCGCCGTCATCGCGCAGAAAGCGCCGGATCTCGCCCGAGATCTTTGGGACGGCGTATGTAGAAAAGCACGTGCCGTACTGCTCGTCAAAGCCCTGCATGGCCTTCAGAAAGCCGACACAGCCGAGCTGGTACAGGTCGTCCGGCTCGACGCCGCGGCCGAAAAACCGCCGCGCCACGCTCCAGATCAGGCCGGTGTTTTCCGTGACCATCTGCTCTGCCGCTGCGGCGTCCCCAGCCTGGGCGCGCCGGAGCAGGTCGCGCGTCTCCTCGGCGATCATGCGCGGCGGCGGATGCGGCGGCACATCGTCACGGTCGTGCCGCGGCCGGGCACAGACTTGACCCGCAGCGTGTCCATGAAGCTCTCCATGATCGTAAAGCCCATGCCGCTGCGTTCTTCCCCGCCGGTGGTGTACAGCGGCGTGCGCGCCTGCGCCACGTCGGCGATGCCGATGCCGTGATCCTTGACGGCGATCTCCAGCCGCTCGTCCGGCAGGATGCGCACGCGCACCTGCACCGTGCCGAGCTTGTCCGGATAGGCATGCACGACCGCATTCGTTACGGCCTCGGACACGGCGGTCTTGATGTCCCCGATCTCGGCAAGCGTCGGGTCGAGCTGCGCGGCGAAGGCCGCCACCGCCGCGCGCGCAAAGCCCTCGTTCACGCTGCGCGCCGGAAACTCCAGCTTCATGTAATTTTTCTGCGTCAACACTGTTCACACTCCTTTGCCCGGTCCTCGAGCACCGGGACGATATTGGTCAGGCCGGCCACGTCCAGCACCCGGCGCACCTGCCGCGGCACGCCGCACAGCGCCAGTGCGCCCCCTGTCTGCCGCAGGAGGCGGTCGGTCTTGAGAATGACCGCGATTCCGGAACTGTCCATAAAGCTCAGGCCGGACAGGTCGAGCACGCAGCGGCGCGGCAGGTACTCCTCCACGGCGTCCTCAATGCCGGGCATGACTTCCTGCGCCGCCGCGTGATCCAGCTCGCCGAGCAGGCGCAGCGTCAGGCACCGGCCGTCATCATGCGTTATGATCCGCATCTGCTCATACCTCCTAAATCAAAAGAAAAAGCACCGTGTACGAACCTTCGTACACGGTGCTATTGTAGCCCAGAGACGTGGGCTGAATTTGTCGGACGGCGGCGCTCAGCCGAGATTTTTCAGGCTGGCCTCGAGATTTTCCACCAGCGCCTTTGCCTTCTCGGCGCGCTCGCGCTCCGTCTGCACGACGGCCTCCGGCGCGCGGGAGACGAAGTTCTCGTTCGAGAGCTTGCGCATCTGGCCCTCGTAGTTCTTGCGGGCCTTTTCGAGCTCCTTTTCCAGACGGGCGCGCTCTTTGTCGAGGTCGATCAGCTCGGCCATCGGCATGAAAAGCTTGGCCTCTTCCGTGACGGCGGAGACCATCTTCTCGGCGTCAGCCGGCAGCTCGCCGCTGATGGTGATCTGCTCGGCGTAGGCGAGCTTCGTGATATAGATCTCGCCGGAGCGGAAAGCGTCCTGCCGGTCGGTCGTAATGAACAGGTGCGCCTTTCTGCTCGGCGGCACGTTCATCTCGGCGCGGCGGCTGCGCACGGCGCGGATGGCGTTCATGACCATCTCAAAGTCGCGCTCCTCGGCCGGGAAGGCGAGAGACTCGGTATACTCCGGATAGCGGGCGATCATGAGCGCCTCGCCGTCGTGCGGCAGGGCCTGCCAGATCTCCTCGGTGATGAACGGCATGAATGGGTGCAGGAGCTTGAGAATGTCCGTCAGGACATACAGCAGCACCTGCTGCGCGCTGCGGGCGCGGGCCTCGTCGCCGCTGTTGAGGCGGGGCTTCGTGAGCTCGATATACCAGTCGCAGTACGTGTCCCAGATGAAGTCGTAGATCTTCGCCGCGGCGATGCCGATCTCGTACTTGTCGAGGTTCTCGCACACTTCCTTCGAGAGCGTGTTGAGCTTCGAGAGCACCCACTTGTCCTCGAGCTCCAGCGTCTCGGGCAGCTCGTTTTTGTCGATGGTGAGGTTCATCATCACGAAGCGGGAAGCATTCCAGAGCTTGTTGGCAAAGTTGCGCATGGCGCCGCACTTCTCGACATAGAAGCGCATGTCGTTGCCGGGGCTGTTGCCCGTGATGAGGTTGAAGCGCAGCGCGTCGGCACCGTAGGTGTCGGCCATCTCGAGCGGGTCGATGCCGTTGCCGAGTGACTTGGACATCTTGCGGCCCTTATCGTCGCGCACCAGACCGTGGATGAACACCGTCGGGAACGGGATGTCCTTCATCTGCTCCAGGCCGGAGAAGATCATGCGCGCGACCCAGAAGAAGATGATGTCGTAGCCCGTGACCATGACGCTCGTCGGATACCAGAACTTCAGATCCTCGGAATCCTTATCCGGCCAGCCGAGCGTGGAAAACGGCCAGAGTGCGGAGCTGAACCAGGTATCGAGCACATCGGGGTCGCGGTGGATGTTCTTGCTGTGGCAGGCCTCGCACTCGCAGGCGTCGGTGCGCGATACGGTGACATGGCCGCAGTCGTCGCAGTACCACGCCGGGATCTGGTGGCCCCACCAGAGCTGGCGGGAGATGCACCAGTCGTGGACATTCTCCATCCAGTTATAATAGGTCTTGCTGAAGCGCTCGGGCACGAACTTGATGCGCCCGTCGCGCACGGCCTCGATGGCGGGCTCGGCCAGCGGCTTCATCTTGACGAACCACTGCGGGCTCGTCATCGGCTCGACCGTCGTGCCGCAGCGGTAGCACGTGCCGACATTATGATTATAAGGCTCGGTCTTGATGAGGTAGCCCTGCTCCTCGAGATCGGCCACGATGGCCTTGCGCGCCTCATATCGGTCGAGGCCGTTGTACTTGCCGCCGTTGATGACGCGGGCGTCCTCGTCGAAGATGAGGATCTGCTCGAGATTATGGCGCAGGCCGACCTCGTAGTCGTTCGGGTCGTGGCAGGGCGTCATCTTGACGCAGCCGGTGCCGAAATCGAGCTCGACGTAATCGTCGGCCACGATGGGCAGCTCACGGCCCACGAGCGGCAGGATCGCCGTCTTGCCGACGAGGTGCTGGTAGCGCTCGTCCGCCGGGTTGACCGCGATGCCGGTGTCGCCAAGCATGGTCTCCGGCCGGGTGGTGGCGATGGTGAGGTAATCATCACTGTCCTTGAGTGGGTAGCGGATATACCAGAACGCGCCGGGCATATCCTTATATTCGACCTCAGCGTCGGACAGGGCCGTGCGGCAGTGCGGACACCAGTTGATGATGCGGTTGCCTTTGTAGATCAGGCCCTTTTCATACAGCTCGCAGAACGTCTCGCGCACGGCCTTCGAGCAGCCCTCGTCCATGGTGAAGCGGCTGCGGTCCCAGTCGCAGGACACACCGAGCGACTTCTGCTGCTCGACGATGCGGTTGCCGTACTGCTTTTTCCACGCCCAGACGCGCTTGAGGAATTCCTCGCGGCCGAGATCGTAGCGGGTCAGGCCCTCTTCCTTGCGCAGCATCTCCTCGACCTTGATCTGCGTGGCGATGCCGGCGTGATCCGTGCCGGGCACCCACAAGGCGGCATAGCCCTGCATGCGCTTATAGCGCGTGAGGATGTCCTGCAGCGTCGCATCGAGCGCGTGGCCCATGTGCAGCTGGCCGGTGACGTTCGGGGGCGGCATGACGATGGAAAACGGCTTTTTGTCCGGATCGGCTTTGCCGGCAAAATAGCCGCCGCGCATCCACATGTCATAAATCTTGCTTTCGACCTGTTTGGGGTCGTAGACCTTCGGAAGCTCTTTCATGGCTCTCCTCCTTTAAGATTGCCGGGGCGCAAAAAAATCGCCCCGAAACGAACTGTTTCAGGGCGATCGAAACCGCGGTACCACCTGAATTCCACGCAGGCGCGTGACACTCTTGTCTCTGTAACGGGAGAACCCGGCCGCCCTACTCCGTTCAGGCCGGCTGCTCCGGGGCGACCTTCATCTCCGGCATCCGAAAGGCTCGCACCAACCGCCTTCTCTCTGACGTCCGCCGGGAGACTACTCCTCCCCTTCTTCGCAAATGGATGGGAAAATTATAGGCCCTGCCGCGCCGTTTGTCAAGCGTTTCTGAGCCAGCGCACGACCGAAAGCGCCGCGCGGTTGCCCTCGCCGACCGCCGCCGGGATCTGATAGGGCGCACCGGTGCAGTCCCCGGCCGCGAAAACGCCGGGAATGCTCGCGGCATAGCTTTCATCCACGACGATGTGGCCCTTTTCCGTGGCGATGCCGGGCAGAAGCGTATCGGCCGCAAAGCCCGCGCGCAGGACGAAGATGACGTCCGCCGGCTGTGCCGCGCCGTCGACCACGAGCGTGTCCGCCCGCTCGGCGCCGCGGATCTCAAAGCGGTGCTTTTTTCCGTCGTAATACTGCACGTCGCAGCCGATCTCACGCAGGAAGTCCGCCTCCGCCGGGGCGTCCGCCGCCAGGCCGATGACCGCCGCGCGCTTGCCGCGGTAGAGCATGCCGTCGCAGGTAGCGCAGTAGCTCACGCCGCGGCCGAGAAACGCCGTTTCCCCGGGAAACGTGCCGCGCTGGGCAATGCCGGTCGCAAGCAGAAGCGCCCTGCCCTCCACAAATTCCTTGCCCGCCGAGACGCCGAACGTTTTGCCCATCGGCATGGCCGACAGCGCCCGCTCGCGCAGCATGTCCGCGCCAAGATCGCGCGCCTGCTGCGTCATGGTCTCGAGCAGCGCGGGGCCGGAGACATCCGGCACACCGGGGTAATTTGTGACATGGCCGGCTTTATACAGCGCGCTGTCGGCCGCGCCGCCGCAGATCACGCACACGGTCAAATTCCGGTTGCGTGCCGTCATGGCCGCCGACAGCCCCGCCGGGCCGCCGCCGATGATGAGCAGGTCATACATATGTCCGCACCTCCGTTGTCTTACAATCCTGTCTGAATTATATATTTCTTTTTCGATATTGTAAACAGAAAACGAATCGTGTATAATACCTTTACAATTTTCTGCCCATCGCAAATTTATGTGGAGTTGACATGACACTATGGAAGATACCAAAAACTTTATCGAAGCCTTTGTCGAAGAGGACCTTGCGCCCGGCGGCCGCTTCGCCGGTCAGACCGTCCACACCCGTTTCCCGCCCGAGCCGAACGGCTACCTGCACATCGGCCACTGCAAGGCATTGTGCATCGATTTCGGAACGGCCGAAAAATTCGGCGGCATCTGCAACCTGCGCATGGACGACACGAACCCCTCCAAGGAGGACAACGAGTTTGTGGAAGCCATTCAGGAGGATATCCACTGGCTCGGCTTTGACTGGGGTGAACGGTTTTTCTTCGGCTCGGACTACTTCGAGAAGGATTACGAATACGCCGTGGAGCTCATCAAGAAAGGGCTTGCCTATGTGTGCGAGCTGACGCCGGAGCAGTTCCGCGAATACCGCGGCGATGTGAACACCCCCGCCGTCAGCCCCTGGCGCGACCGCCCGATCGAGGAAAACCTCGATCTGTTCGCGCGCATGCGCGCCGGCGAGTTCCCGGAGGGCAAGTATACCCTGCGTGCGAAGATTGACCTCGCCTCCGGCAACTTCAATATGCGCGACCCCGTGCTCTACCGCATCCGCTACATCGAGCACCACCGTCAGGGCACAAAGTGGTGCATTTTCCCGATGTACGACTTCGCGCACCCGATCCAGGACGCGCTCGAGGGCATCACGCACTCGCTGTGCTCGCTGGAATATGAGGATCACCGCCCGCTGTATGACTGGGTCGTAAACAATGTGTCCGTGCCGTGCAAGCCGCGCCAGATCGAGTTTTCGCGCCTCGGCATCAACTACACCGTCATGTCCAAGCGCAAGCTGCGCCGCCTCGTCGAGGAGGGCTATGTCTCCGGCTGGGACGATCCGCGCATGCCGACGCTGTGCGGCCTGCGCCGCCGCGGCTACACGCCCGCGTCCATCCGCAATTTCTGCGAGCGCATCGGCGTGTCCAAGGTCGCGTCCACGGTCGACTACAGCTTTCTGGAACACTGCCTGCGCGAGGACCTCAACCTCCATGCCCAGCGCGCCATGGCTGTGCTGCACCCGGTGAAGCTGCGCATCACGAACTATCCCGAGGGCCAGAGCGAGACGTTTGCCATCGAGAACAACCCCGAGGACGAAAACGCCGGCACGCGCGACGTGACGTTCTCCAACGAGCTGTGGATCGAAGCCGACGACTTCATGGAGGAGCCGCCGAAAAAGTATAACCGCCTCTACCCCGGCAACGAAGTGCGCATCAAGGGTGCGTACATCGTCCGCTGCACCGGCTGCGTCAAGGACGCGGACGGCAACGTGACGGAGGTCCTGTGCGAATACGACCCCGAGACCCGCGGCGGCAACACGCCCGACGGCCGCAAGGTGCGCGGCACGATCCACTGGGTCGATGCACACAACTGCGCCGACGCCGAGGTGCGCCTGTATGATAACCTCTTCGCCGACGCCGACCCCGAGGGTGACGGCAAGGACTATCTGGAGTGCCTGAATCCGGACTCGCTGTCCGTGCTCACCGGCTGCAAGGTCGAGCGGATGCTCGCCGGCGCCGAGGCTCCGGCCGCGTTCCAGTTTTTGCGTCTCGGCTACTTTGCCGTGGATAATAAGGACGCGACCCCGGAGCATCTGGTCTTTAACCGGGCCGTCGCGCTCAAGGACAGCTTCAAGAAAGCCTGACCACAAGATCCTGTACCCTGTCCCTCCCGCAGAAAACGGGAGGGACAAGTTTTTGTGACGAAAATGTGAATTTGCTGTTGACAAGCGCAGCATCCGGTGGTATGCTGTGCAAGCTGATATTTTTAAGTCGGTACGAGATACCGGCAAGGTGTCACGGTCAATGGAATCACTGCGGGCTCTCCCTGCGCGTTGCCGCCTTGTCTGTATCCGGACAGGGTGTTTTTTTATGCCCGGAGGAGGGATCGCTGTGGAGCTGAAATTCAAGGCAAAGATCATGGACGAAGCCGCCATCGACCGTACGCTCGTGCGCATCGCGCATGAGATCCTCGAGAAAAACGACGGCACGGACGACCTGTGCCTGATCGGCATCCGCACGCGCGGTGTGCCGCTGGCCCGCCGCCTTGCAAAAAACATTGAGAAGATCGATGGCGTGCAGCTGCCGGTCGGCGAGCTGGACATCACGCTCTACCGCGATGATCTGTCCACGGTCGCGGACGCGCCGGTACTCAACCGGACGGACATTCCCTTCCCCATTGCGGGCAAGACCGTCGTGCTGGTCGACGATGTAATCTACACCTGCCGCACCGCGCGCGCAGCGCTCGAAGCCGTGATGCAGCTCGGCCGTCCGGCGCGCATCCAGCTCTTTTCCCTGATCGACCGCGGCCATTCGGAGCTTCCGATCAAGGCCAATTACGTCGGCAAGAACATTCCGACCTCCAAGAGCGAGGTCGTGGCCGTCCGCCTGCAGGAGACGGACGGAGAGAATAGTGTCTGCATCCTCGAGAGAGGATAAAGAATAGATTAAATTTTCACGGGAGGAAAAAATCTATGAGCAAAACAAACATCGGTAACGAACCGGTGTACGACGCACGTACACTCGGCGCGCCCAGAATGTTCATTCTGGGTCTCCAGCACATGTTCGCCATGTTCGGCGCGACCGTCCTCGTCCCGGCGCTGTCCGGCCTCGACGTCGCAACGACCCTGCTGTTCGCCGGCCTCGGCACGCTGCTGTTCCACCTGCTGACCAAGGGTAAGGTCCCGGCCTTCCTCGGCAGCTCGTTCGCCTTCATCGGCGGCTACAACGCCGTGCGCACCATCGGCACGAACGCCGACGGCTCCGCCATTTACAACAACGACCTGCTGGCATACGCCTGCTTCGGCGTCGCCATCGCGGGCCTGATGTACATCATCCTGTCGTCCCTGTTCAAGATCTTCGGCGTCAAGAAAGTCATGCGCTACTTCCCGCCGATCGTCACCGGCCCGATCATCATCGCCATCGGCCTGACGCTGTCCTCTTCCGCCATCACCAACTGCCGTGCCAACTGGCTCGTCGCCGTCGTTGCGATCCTGATCGTCATCGGCTTCAACATGTGGGGCAAGGGCATGGCCAAGATCATCCCGATCCTGCTCGGCGTGCTCGGCTCTTACATCTTCGCACTCATCGTTGATCCCGCGGAGCGCGCCTCCGTCGCCGCTGCCGTCAGCAGCGCCAAGTGGTTCGGCCTGCCGATCTTCTGGAAAAGCAGCGTGTTCCACCTCTTCGCCGGCCCGGTCGACAGCGGCGTCCTCTGGTCCGCCGTGCTGACGGTCGTGCCCCTGTCCCTTGCAACCATGGTCGAGCACATCGGCGATATCTGCGCCATCTCCTCCACCTGCGGCAAGAACTTCATGGTCGACCCCGGCTTCCACCGCACCCTGCTGGGCGACGGCCTGGCCACCACCCTCGCTTCCCTCTTCGGCGCTCCGGCCAACACCACCTACGGTGAGAACACCGGCGTGCTCGCCCTGTCCCGCGTCTACGATCCCCGCGTGATCCGCATCGCGGCCTGCATTGCGATCGTCGTGTCCTTCTGCCCGAAATTCGCGGCCCTCGTGTCCGCCATGCCGACGGCCACCATCGGCGGCGTGTCCCTCGTGCTCTACGGCATGATCTCCGCTGTCGGCGTGCGCAACGTCGTCGAGAACAAGGTCGACTTCACCAACACCCGCAACGTCATCATCGCCGCGCTCATCCTCGTGCTCGCCATCGGCATCACCTACTCCGGCAGCATCCAGATCGGCGTCGTGTCCCTGTCGGGTCTGGCTGTCTCCTCCATCGTGGGCATTCTGCTCAACGCCATCCTGCCCGGCAAGGACTACACCTTCGAGCAGGACGATAAGGGCGCGACCTCTGTGGACTTCAAGGTCTGAGCCCGCATCGAAACCAGATACGCACCGGCCGCCGCAGCGCAAAGCTGCGGCGGCCTCTTGTTTTTCCCTTCCCCATGGGGCGCGATTGTTAAATTTGTGGCCGGTTTTTTCCAAAAAATCAGTTGTAGTTTCGAAAAAAATGCGTTATCATGAATGTGTTTGAGAGCAAAATGAACCAAAAATACAAAGAAAAACGGAGGAGCAACATGAAATTTTCCAGTAAGATCGAAAAGTGCGGCCTCTCGCCCATGCGCAAGTTCGCGCCTTATGCAAACGAGGCTGCCAAAAAAGGCAAGAAACTCTACCACCTGAACATCGGCCAGCCCGATATTGCCACCCCCGCGGCTTACTTTGAGGCTGTGAAAAACTTCAGCCAGCCGGTCCTGGCCTACGCCCCGTCCGACGGCGTGCCCGAGATGATCGACGCGGTCGTCAACTACTACGGCAAGATCGATGCGCCCATCACCAACAAGCAGGTGCTCATCACCACCGGCGGCAGCGAGGCGCTGCAGATCGCGCTCAGCTGCATTCTCGACGAGGGCGACGAGATCATCATCCCCGAGCCGTTCTACCCGAACTACAGCACGTTTGTCACGCTGACCGGCGCAACCATCCGCCCAATCACCACGACCCCTGAGGAAAACTACAAGTTCGCCATCCGTGAGCGCGTCGAGGCGTGCATCAACGAGCACACCCGCGCCATCCTCTTCACAAACCCCGGCAACCCGACCGGCACGATCCTCACCGAGGAAGAGCTCCGTCTCATGGCCGACATCGCCAAGGAGCATAACCTGTTCATCATCGGCGACGAGGTGTACCGCGAGTTTGTTTACGGCGGCGAGAAGCTCATGAGCCTGCTGCAGCTCGAGGGATATGAGGACAACGTCGTCGTCATCGACTCCGTGTCCAAGCGCTTCAGCGCCTGCGGCGCGCGCATCGGCTGTGTGATCACGCGCAACAGCGATCTCTACAACAACGCCATGAAGTGGTGCCAGGGCCGTCTGTGCGCCTCCACGATCGATCAGGTCGCGTCCGCCGCACTCTACACCGTCGGCCCCGAGTACTTCGACGCCGTGCGCAAGGAATACAAGGCCCGCCGCGACACGCTCGTCGAGGGGCTCAAGAAGATCCCCGGCGTCATTTACTCCGAGCCGAAGGGCGCGTTCTACGTCATGGCCAAGCTCCCCGTGGACGACGCGGAGAAGTTCCAGCTGTTTATGCTCGAGGAGTTTGACGACAACGGCGACACGCTCATGTTCACCCCGGCCGAGAGCTTCTACAAGACCCCACACACCGGCGTCAACGAGATCCGCATGGCCTACGTCATCAATCAGGATGCCCTCAAGCGCTCCATGGAGCTGCTCGCCAAGGGCATCGAAGCCTACAACAACAAATAAGCTGCATACGCAAAAACCGTCCGCTCCCGATCGGGAACGGACGGTTTCTTTATTGGATTTCGTTTGCTTTCTGCCGGCATTTGAGATTGAGCAGCACGACGGCCGAGAGCACGCACACGCAGCCGAGGGCGCTGAGCGGTGTGAGTTTTTCGTGGAACACGAAGATGCCGACCAGCGTCGCCACGACCGGCTCAAACGACGCCAGGATGGACGCCTTACCCGTCTCGAGCCCTGTGAGACCATAGGTATAGAGCAGATACGGCAGATAGCACGTGACGATGCCGAGCGCCATGCACAGGCCGAAGCCCTTCCACGAACCGAACATGACGCCGAGCGGCTGCGCCGCGCCCCAGATGATGGCCGCGCCGATGGTAGTCAGCAGGCAGGAATAAAAGTTGATGGTGTTGCTCGAATAGCCGCGATCGAGCGCGTAGCGGGCAAAGATGCTGTAGAGCGCATAGCCGAAGCCCGCGCCGAGGCCGTAGAGAATGCCGACCGTGGAGAGCTTGTGCTCCCCGCCGACGAGCGACACCAGACAGCAGCCGGCAAACGCCAGCACGAGCGCGATGAGCTTCTGCACCGTGATACGCTCGTGAAACAGGATCAGCGAGAGGATCATGACGATCGACGGCGCGGTGTACAGCAGCACGGCCGCCGTGGACAGGTCCATGATCGTGATGGCCTGAAAATAGCAATACGTGAAAAACAGCAGGCTGCAGATGCCGGCGCCGATAAAACACCAGATGTCTTTGAGCCGAATGCGAAACTGCTTTGGGTCGCGCACGAGCAGCGTGACGGCGAACAGCAGCGCCGCAATGCCGCAGCGCAGCACGATCGCGCCCGTGGAATCCACGCCATAGGTCGCCAGTGTGCGCGTGAACAGACCCATCAAGCCCCAGAGACACCCGGCCGTGATGACGGACGCCGTATATTTCTGCATTCTGCACCCCTCCAGATCAAGCTTTCGACAGAGCATGATATCAGGTTTCCGGACGGTTGTCAATTTGTGTGGACAAGAAAGTTTTGCGCGGCATTTGCGTTTGCCCACTTGTCAAGCCGACGCGGCTGTGGTAAGATAATTGTGCCGTTTGTAACGGTACGCGGATACAGCGTTTTGTTCCGCCTCGGGAACCTCCCCGTGTCAAAATAGAGGCTTATGAGCGGCGGCCAATACCGCCGCTTTCTGTTTGCGCCTGTGATGGAATTGGTAGACATGCGAGATTTAGGTTCTCGTGCTTTCAGCGTGTGGGTTCGAGTCCCTTCAGGCGCACCAAAGCCCCCACGGCGGCTATTGTTGTATGGCCGCCGTGGGGGCTTCTTTTTTGTCATGCATCCACCGGCCGATCGGGCGCGATCGCCGCTTTCAGCCGCGCTGCGCCGAGCGCGAGCTCGTCGCGCGTCAGGCCGGAATAGCGCAGAATGAGCTCGTTTTTGTGCTGGCCCTTCACAGCGGCCTGCTGCTCGACCGGCACGGCGTAAGCGCCCTGCTGCAGCATCCGCCGGACGAGCGCATCCGTGCAGTCGACCCCGTCAAAGGCCGCGACCAGGTTCGTGCCCGCAGCACCACCGCTGATGTATACCGCAGGCCCGAACTGCGCACGCAGGCAGTCCGTCAGATCATCACGGTGGGCTCTGTATTCCTTTTTCATGCGGCGGGTGTGCCGCTCGAGCTCCCCGTCGCGCAAAAACGCCGCCAGTGCAAGCTGATCGAGCGAATTGGTGTGGTGGTCAGGCAGGCGCTTTTGCGTGCACAACGAGGCGACCAGCTGCCGCGGCGCCGCGATGTAGCCCAGCCGCACGGACGGAAAGAGCACCTTGCTGAACGTCCCGACGGAGAGCACACACTCCGGTGCAAGCGCGAAGAGCGAGGACGTCGGTGGAGCTTCATAGTTGAACTCGCTCTCAAAATTGTCCTCCAGGAGATACGCCCCGGTGCGTTTGGCGAACGCGACCAGCTCCATGCGGCGCGTCATGGGCATGATCGCGCCGGTGGGAAACTGCCGCGCAGGCGAACAGATGATGAGCGTGGGTTTGCGCCCGACCGGAATCCGCGGCGTATCTCCTATGCGCAGAAAATATGCGAAACCTTTTGCCAGGAACACCGTCTTTTCCAGTAAAGGAAGGTGGTTATTTATGAAAAAAGCAAGACTGCTCCCAGCACTGATCCTGGCCCTGCTGTTCCTCCTCCCCGCCGGCTGCGGCAAACAGGCCACGACCGTATCTCCGTCAACACCGACGCCCGCTGAAACCGTGACCGCATCCGGAACTGCCGGAACGCTGCGCGTGCAGGTGCCGGATGGCTGGAAGTATGAAGTCTGCCCCGAAGGGACGCTCGACGACTCGGAAGCCTGCTTCGGCGTGAAGATCTGGCCGGACAGCGGCTCGGACAGCTGCGTGCAGCTCTATTGGTCGGACAGCTTCGGCGTGTGCGGCACAGGGCTGAAGGAAGAGACCCTGACGCTCGCCGGAGACAGCGTCTCCGCCGGGTATTATGACGGCAACAAAAACTGGACGTTTCTCAGCTTCCAGGGCAAAAACCACGGCATCGTCGCCTGGGCCGATCCGAACGCCGGCTGGTTCGCGGGCAAGGGCGACCAGCTGCTGGCCGTGCTCGATACGGTCGAATGGGAACCGGCAGCATAAATAAGGTCATAAAAAAATACGCCCCGCAGCAGAAGCTCTGCTGCGGGGCGATTCTTGTAATATGTTATTTTGCCTTATTTCACCGCAGCCGTGCCTACCTCGGGCCGTACGGGAATGCCGGAGTCACTCACTGTCTCAATATTCGAAACCGTCTGTGCAGTTCATTTCATCCAGCGTGTATTGGTCAACACTCCACTCCACAATCAAACCATCTACTTCCCACCGCGTGGAATTATCCTGCCGGAAAACCTCGACGGCAAGTCGAGCGTCACCTTCATTTTTAAATACACCGAGGTTCCGGCTATATTCAAATTCATATTCCGCATCGTGAATGTAGACATTGGCCAGATAAACGAGCACCGCATGCTCTTCCACTTCGTGCGCAAAAACGACAAATCCGTTGGGATAATCACAAAAACCGGGAATGCTGCGATACTTTTCGATTGCTGCTGCCACCCGCTCCGCCGACGAAAAGCAGCCGAGCATCGCGCAATCCCCGTAGTGGAAGCGGCCATCCGCCAGCGTTTCCGCCCCGTGCATGTGCACCAATTCATAAATTTTCATCTGTCGTTTTCTCCATGACTTCTGTGATCTCCGCAAGCAGAATTTCTGCGCGGCACTGCCATGATAGCAGGCGTGCGAAAACCTGTCAACACGCCAGTGCAGCGGTCGATAAAGGCTCCATAAGGCATGTATCTCACGTATTTGCAAAAACACCTCGCAGCGGCAAGTGCTGCTGTGAGGTGTCTCTTTGTTATTTCGCTGCGGCGGGGACGGCAGCGGGCGCCGCGGCTTCGGCCGCTTCGGCCTCGGGCTGCGCAGCGGCAAAGCCCTGCGCAAGGCCGTGCTCGCGGATGTACTTGCGGTTTTTGTACACGCCGACGGTCAGGAACGGAACGACCACGACCGCGATGCCGAGATAGCCGCAGTAGCCATAGCCGTACTTGATGATGTTCGTGAGGCCGGCCATGGAGATGGACATGGACAAAATGATGATGAACGCGGACACGATGGCGCTGCGCACCGGCGCGGACTGGATGCCGCGGAACATCGGCAGCTTCTCAAAGCGGGCGACGAAGCCGAAGATCGTCGTCACGCCCGTGGAGATAAGGCAGAGCATGAGGCAGACGCCGTAAACCGCGGTGAGCGCGCGGATGCTCATGGCGTTGCAGACGGTGAGCGTGGGGATGGTCGTGCCGCCGTCCACGGCGGTGTAGACGCCGCGCCAGCAGATGAGCATGAACACGGAGAGCACGAGCGCGACCGCATTCATGACAAAGGAGATCCACATGGCCTTGGCACAGCCCTGCTTGCTGCGCATGGTCGTGCCGCAGGCGATCATGGTCGGGAGCGTGACGCACTGGAAGCCGGCATAGGTGAAGGCATTAAAAATCGCTTTGGGGACATTGGCAAAGCCGGTCGTCCGGAAATCCGCGGAGAGCACCGTGAACAGCGGCGACTCGCTCTTGAAAATGCCGATGGCGTAGATGGTGATGGCGGTGACGAGGATGGCGATGCCCATATAGGTGGACGCCGCGCGGACGATGCCGGCGCCGAAAATGGTCAGGAGCAAGACGAGGCAGCCGACGGCCACAACGCCGAGATAATAGTTCACGCCGAAATAGCTCCGCAGCGCGGACGCCGCGCCCGAAATGGCCGCCGCGACGGCCATAAGCACCATGATGTAAAAGAAGATCTCAAACAGCCACTCGATCTTGTCAAAGGGGTGGTAGAGCGTCTCGAACAGCTGCTTATAGCTCGTCAGGCCGCGGGAATTGTACATGATCATGGCCTCACGCATCGTGAGCGTGAGCAGCAGCATGGCCACGATGGCCGACACGATGCCGGCCCAGCCGAGGCCGACGTAATACGTGTTGGCCTGGTTGCCGGTCGCAAAGCCGCCGCCGGCGTGCGCGGAAAACAGCACCGCACCGACCGAGAAGGCGGCAAAAAACGGGGTCTTGGGTATGGTTCTGGTCCTGGTTTGGGTTTTCATGATTCGTTCCTCCTGCAAAATGATCTGATGGTTTGGCAGGAAAAAAGAAAACCCTCCGTCTTTCCTGCCCTCTGGCAGAAGAGACGAAAGGCCGAAAACCCTCCGCGGTACCACTCTTCTTCGCCCCCAAAATCAGGGGACGCACTCACACGGGATACCATCATATCCCTGCACAATAACGGGCGCACCCGTCTGCACCTACTCATCGTTCAGCGCAGCCGCTGTTCAGCCAGTTCGGCAGGTCTGTACGCTTTGTGCCTCGCACCACCCGGCACTTCTCTGAAAGGACGTTCCTGCTTACTACTCTGTGTCTTCGCGTTTGATGGCTTGATGATAACACCCGTATCCGGCGCGCGTCAAGGCACGCATTCACCGAAAAAAGTTGAAAAATTCGAAGGAAATTTGTCGGATCCATGCGTCCAGCTGCCGCGCAAAAAGCCGGCCGTTTCCGAAGAAACGGCCGGCTCGTGCTCAGGTTTTGGTATGTGCGTTACCGGGTGCGGCTCACTTGGCGAAGTAGTTATACAGGAAGCGCACCATATGCGCACGTGTGCAGTTCATCAGCGGGCTGAAGGTCGTGCTGCTCGTGCCGTTCGTAACGCCCTCGGCCGCAGCCCACGCCACGGCATCGGCATAGTAAGCCGTTGCCGGGACGTCGGCAAACGTCGTCTTGTTCTCCACAGCCGGAGCGCCGACATAGCGGTACAGGAACGTGACGCACTGCGCACGGTTCGCAGTCAGGTTGGGACTGAAGTGATGGTCATCCGTGCCGTTCGTGATGCCCTCGCCCACGGCCCAGAGCACCGCCTGATAGTAGTAGGCATCCACCGAGACGTCCACGAACGGATTGTTCATCGACTTGGGCGTCGGCTTGCCGGCGGCGTTCCACAGGAACATGACCGCCTGCGCGCGGGTGCAGCTCATATCGGGCGAGAAATGATCCTTGCTCGTGCCGTTCGTGACACCCGCATCTGCGGCCCACTGGACGGCGTCGTAGTACCAGGCGTCCTCCGCCACATCGACAAAGACGATGGCGGGCTTGTCCTTCGTGAACGCTGCCGTGACGATCTCGCTGGCCGTGCAGCCGTCCTTGACGGCGATGGCCTTGACCGTTGCGGACTCCGTGAGCGTGAACGCGCCGGTGTAGAGCGTGCTGTCGGCCGTCGGGTCGCTGCCGTCGAGCGTGTAGTAGATGCGCGCGCCCTCGGTCGCACAGGTGATGGTGACCGTCTGTTTGCCGGTGAAGGTGCCGCCGTTCGGGTCGATGACCGGAGCGGCCGCAGACTGCAGCACGGGGATCGTCGGCGCATTGCCCTGGCGGACGATGCCGTCGAGCACCCAGCTGTCGATCGTGAGCTTGGCTTCGCGCACCACGATGTCAAAGTCGGAAATGCCCTGGGCAAGTGCCGTGCGCAATTCCTTATCCTCGCACTGGTTGTCGTTGAGCAGGTCGCGGAAGGCCTCACTGCGGAGCTCCGCCGCGGTCATGCCGGCGGTCTCCTTGACAACGCCGGTGTTGCCGAGCATGGTCACGTTCTCACCGACCGCCTTGGGCTCGGCGATGACCGAGTTGCCGGAGCGCTGCTCCTGCTCCTTGTTGAAGTAGCCGTAGATGATCGTGCCGATGGCGGTGTTGCGGCCGGTGATGCCGCCGATATCGCCGGTGGCGTTCTTGGACACCAGCTTCACGTCGGCGTAGTTGTTGCCGGCCACACCGGCCTGCATGCCGGCGATGCCGCCGATGGTGGCGGAGTTGACACCGGCCTCGGCATAGATGCTGCCGCGGGCATAGTTGTTGGCGACGATGGCAAAGCCGTCCTGGCCGACAATGCCGCCGGCGAGCGCCGTGCCGCCGGTCGAGATCGACGTAATGTCGACCTGCGCGCCGCAGTTGAGGATCATGCTGTTGTAGCAGTAGGCCGTGATGCCGCCGTTCTGGCTCCAGTCAACGGACTTGTTGTAGATCGTACCGGAGACGGTGCAGTTGTTGATGACGGCTCCGGCGCCGGTCTCGCTGTTGTCGGTGACACCGGCGATGATGCCGGCATAGGTACGCACGGCATCCAGACGCGCGATGTAGATCTCCGCATCCGCCACGGCGAGATTGCGCACGACTGCGCCGTCAATGCAGGCGAACAGGCCGGCGGAAACATAGTCCGCAGGCGTTTCCTGCGTGCCGATCTTCATGCCGCGGATGCAGTGGTTCTGCCCGTCGAAGATACCGGCAAAGTAGTGGCCGCCCGCGCTGCCGACCGGCATCCACTGGGCGTCGCCGAGGTCGATATCGGCCGTGAGCACGATGTACTCACCGTCGAAGTGCTCATCGGCGTTGACCGCCGCAGCAAAGGCGCGCAGCTGCGCCGCCGTTGCGATCTGATATGGATCGTTCTGCGTGCCGGTGCCGCCCGCGAAGATGGAGGACGGATCGGCAGGATCATAGGTGCTCGTATCGCCGAGCAGCGCCTTGTTGACGGCGACGGACAGCGCCGCTTTGAGCGTCTGGTCATCGCTCGTACCGTCGGAGGCATTCTTCACGGTCTGGTCTTTGAGCAGCGCCGCGAGAATGCTCTCGCTGTTGGCAGCGTCAAAGTCGGCCGGGGCGACGACCTCGGCGGAGACGATCTTCTTGTCGGCCACTGTGATGCGCACGATGACCTTCTTGTTCGCGTCGCGGCCGTAGTAGGTGCCATCCTTGTAATCGTAGTTGATGCTCGGATCCGGGCGCTCGACCGGGACATAGGTGATGTTTGCGTTGTCGGTGCCGAACACGACGGCGCCGTCCTGAAGCGTCCAGGTGCGCAGCGCGGCGGGCAGGTCGTCCTCCGAGATCGGGAACGCGCCGAAGTTGCCGTTGAGCTTGTCGGCGAGTGCCTGCGCGGTCATGTCCGCTGCCGGGAGCGCCTCGACGTTGCTGACGAACGAGCCGCTCATGAATTCGCCGTCCTCATTGTAGCCGGACGGGACCTGGCTGCCGAACGCGACCGGCGGGTCGAATGTCTGATCCTTGATGGTCAGCTGCGCGCCGTCGCTGAAGTAGGAGTCGTAGCTCTCGCTGATGGCGGTGGCCATACCGGCGATGGCGCCGACATAGCGCGTCCAGCTGCGGGAGGTGCAGTTGCTGGTGGTGTAGCAGTTAGCGATGGTACCGGCCTGGCAGCCTGCGATGCCGCCGAGGTAGGTCACGCCGCCGTCGTCCACGTTCTCGCGGTCGGTCTCACCGGAGATATCGCCGAACGTGTAGCAGTTAACGATCATGCCGTAGGCGTTCATGGCAGTGATGCCGCCTGCCTCGGCGTTGGCCGTCTTGCAGAAGGCATCGAGCGTGACGTCGGTCCAGGAGTTGAGGATGTAGCTGCGCTGGCTGTAGCCGATCAGGCCGCCGGCAAAGCTGTTGTTTTTGTACTCGCCGTCTTCGGTGCGCACGGTGATGTCACCGGTCGCCCAGCAGTTGTTGATGATGGCAAGGTCGCAGCAGCCGGCCAGCGCGCCGCCGATGGCGGACTCCTTATCGGCCATGAGGTGGATGCTGACGTTCTCCATGCCGAGGTTTTCCACAACGGAGCCGTTCATGAGCGCTGCGAACAGGCCGAAGTACACGCGCTGCTCCGCACTGACCGGGGCGGTCTTGCTGCCGATGGCCATGTTGGAGATCTTGTGGCCCTGGCCGTCGAAGCTGCCGCGGAAGGCCTGCGTGCCGTTGGCCAGGTGGCCGATCGGCGTCCAGGCTTCGCCTGCGAGGTCGATGTCCGCGCCGAGGACGATGTATTTGCCGGAGTAATCCGTCTTGGCAAACGAAGCCGCAAACGCCTTGAGCTGGTCAGGGTTCTGGATGACCCAGGGGTCGGCCTCCGTGCCGGAGCCGCTCTCGAAGAAGTCGAGCACCGGCGCGTCGGGCTGGACAAAGACGTCCGCGCCGAGCACGGTCTTGCCGTCGCACGCTTCCCAGCCGTACCACGCGGCGGGACGCATGGCAATGAGCATGTCGGTCGTGAAGTCGATGTCGTCGCTCGTGAGGAACTTGTCCGTGGCGGCGAGACCCTCGGCCGTCAGGCCGTGGTTCATGGTGTCGACAAAGGCGGCGCTGGAGGTGTCCACACCGGCGACGTTGTTCGTGTCGCCGCTGACGAGATCGCCGATGGCGGTCGCGCTGCCGGACGTGCCGTTGACAGACACGGTAGCCTTGCTGTTATAGTAGCAGTCGGTCACGATGCCGTTGTAGCTGCGGCCCGTGGACATCTGGCCGATGAGGCTGCCCACGGCCGGTTCATCCGGCGTGATGGCCATCGTCAGTGCAACATTGCCGGCTGCGTAGCAGTTGTGGAACAGACCGGTCGCCTGGCCGACGAGACCGCCGACGGAGGCGCTTACCTTGGAAGAGGTCGTATAGCCCGAAATGGCCGTCACGTCGCCGAGGGCGGCGCAGTTGGCGATCATGCTGCCGTTGGAGTTCGTGGCAACGAGGCCGCCGGCCGAGCACAGGCCTTCGGTGGATTTGACCTGCACGGTCACATCCGTCCAGGAGTTGGTGAGGTAAGCATCGAGGTAGAGCGATGCGGTCAGGCCGCCGCCATACGCCCACTGCTTGCCCTCCGTGCTGACGATGCCGCCCACGACGGAGCAGTGATCGATGCGCGCATTCTTGCCCATGCCGAGGTTACCGCCGACGAGACCGCCGACGAACGGACGTTCATAGTCAGCGGTGATTTTGCCGTACACTGCAACGTTGGTCAGGTTCAGGTTCGAGAGCGTGGCGCCGTTTGCCAGCACGTCGAAGAAGCCGACGCTTTTCTGCTCGAGCGGCGCGAGCTCGGTGCCGATGCGCACGCCGGAGACGGTGTGGTTGCGGCCGTCAAAGTTACCGGCGAAGTAGTGGATGGGCGTCCACGCACCGTTGAGGGTGATGTCCGCGTCGAGCGCGACATACTGGCCCGCGTAGTCGACCGCGTTGTCGCCGGTGGTGGAGGCTGCAAATGCGCGCAGCTGCGCCTCCGTCTTGATGACGAAGGGATCGGCCTTGGTGCCGGTGCCGGAGGCAAAGATGCTCTCGGCCTTCACGCCGAGCAGGACTTTGCCGTCGGCAGCGCCCCAGCTCTGCCAGACCGCCGGACGCATGGCCGCAAGGCCCGCGGCCGTGTAGCCGGAGAACTTGCCGCTGTTGATGAGGTATTCATCCGTCGCGGCGAGGCCCTCGGTGGAGATGCCCTGGTTCATAACGGCGGCAAAGGCGTCGTTCGTAACGTCGTCCTGCGCCGTGATCTTGTTGTAGTTGATGCCGCTGTACCAGCTGTCAGGCGTCTTGCCGACCGCGATGAGGTCCTTGCTCTCGCCGTTGACGGTGAGCACCGCCTTGCTGCTGTAGTGGCTGTCCACGACGGCACTGCCGCTCTGCTCGCCGATGAGCATGCCGGCATAGGCGTCATAGTCGCTGCTGGCATTCGTCAGAGTGACGCTGCCGGCCGCGTAGCAGTTTTCCGTCAGGAACGGGGCCGAGGCCAGCAGGCCGCCCGCTCTGGTGCGGTTATACTGCAGGCTGTTGCCGCTGGCGGTGACATCGCCGAGCGCGGCACAGTTGCCGACGAAGCTGCTGCTGCCGAACGTGCCAACAAGGCCGGCCGCGTTGGCAACATACTTGCTGCTGGTGGCCGCGACGTCGATATCCGTGTAGCAGTTGGTAACGTAGTTGGTGCCGCCGAGTCTGGCAGCGAGGCCGCCCGCGTACACGTGCATGCCGGAGGACGCGGAAATGGTACCGCCCGTGACCGAGCAGTTGTCGATGCGGACGTCGGCACCCATAGTCTGGCCGCCGGCGATCAGGCCGCCGGCATAGACGGTATCATCCAGGCTGCTGCCCGTGCGCACGACGTTGACCGAAACGTCCGTCAGCTTGAGGTTGCTGACCGACGCGCCGTTTGCCAGCGTCTCGAAGAAACCGGCGCTGGTGCGATCCGACGGCTGCGCGCTCGTGCCGATGGTCATGCCGGAAACGGTGTGGCCGTCGCCGTCAAAGCTGCCGCCGAACTTGGCGATCGGCGTCCACGGCTCATCCGAGAGCGCGATATCGGCATCGAGCCGGATGTACAGGTTCGTGGCGCTGAGCTTGCCGTTCTGGGTGGCCTCAGCGAAACCGCGCAGCTGCGCCTCAGTCTCGATGCGGTAGGGGTCAGCCTGCGTGCCCTCGCCGCCGGCGAAGAAGTCGCTCGGATCGACAGGCTGATTGCTGCCCTCACCGGTCGGCAGCAGGCGGCCGTTTTCGACCTGCCAGCTGTTCCAGCCGTTTTCACTCATGCTCAGCAGGCTGTTCATCGTAACGCCGTTGCCCAGCAGGCCGACGGCCTTGCTGGAGAAATACGCCTGCGCATCGGCAAGCTTTTCCTCCGTGAGCGCGTCGGCAAGATTCGTCTCCAGCACGCCGGAGGTGAGCTCCGCCGACGTCAGACCGGCGCACTCCTCCTGATCGCTGACAGAGTAGTTGAGCATGTCATAGCCGACCGCGACCGGCTCCGCCACCGCTTCATCGCCGTAGTAGGTCTGCGCCGCGTCAGCGTTGAACCAGCAGCGATAGGCCGCCGTGAGTGCCGCCGGAGAACCGGCAATGCCGCCGATGGGCACATCGGAGCCGTCGCCCGCATCGGACATGGCGTCCATGTGCAGGGTCACGTCGGAGTAGCAGGCGTAGATCGCGCCGCAGCTGTAGCCGACGATGCCGCCTGCGCCGTACATCATGGAGCCGTCGCAGTAGTTGCCGATCGTGCCGAATGCCGCGCAGTTGATGACCGCGGAATCGTTGCTCGTCCAGCCGACGATGCCGCCCGCGCCGGTATCGCTGCCCTTGGCCGCGATCTGCACGTCCGCCCAGGTGTTGCACACCAGGCTCTTGCCGCCGCCGTTGCCGACAACACCGCCGACGTAGGTGTAGTTATTGTCACCAGCCGCATCACTAACGATCGTGCCGCTGACCCAGCAGCCGTCGATCACGCTGCTCTCGCCGGTAGCCGCCGCCAGAATGCCGACCGCAGGGTCTTCATCTGTGGTTTTGTTGTTGATAAACGCATCCTTGACACCCAGATTGCGGATCGCGCCGCCCTGGCCGACAAGGCCGAAGAGGCCGGCATACGCACACGCGGCGGACTCGGCCTCCGTGCCGATGGCCAGGCCGGCGATCGTGTGGTTGTCGCCGTTGAAGATGCCGTTGAAGCTGCCGTTGTCGCCGCCAATCGGCGTCCAGCTCTCGCCGGTGAGGTCAAGATCGGCGTCGAGCGTGACGTACTGGCTCGCGTAGGTCTCACCGCCGTTGACCGAGGCCGCGAACGCCTTGATCTGGTCGACCGTGCGGATCAGATACGGGTCAGACTTCGCGCCGGTGCCGGCGGCAAAGATGCCGGTGTCCGGCTGCTCCGGCTCGGTGACGAGCGCCTTGCTCAGCGCGTCGTTGACCGCGGCTTTGACGCCGTTGCTGCTCATGGTCGCGCCGGAAACACCGTCGATCTCGGTGCCGTTGGCCTTGACGATATCGTCAAAGAGCGAGGCGACATTCATAGTTTCCCAATAGCTCTGCTTTTCCTGGCTGACGAGTTCCACCTTGGCGATCTTGCCGTCGGTGATGGTCACTTTGACCTTGATCTCGCCATTTTTGAAGCCCTTTCCGGTGCCCTCATAGACACCGTCCTTGTAGCTCGTGCCCTCCTGGGCATACACTGCGGTCAGATCGCCGCTCGCGCCGGTGTCCGCGGCATAGGCCGGGAGCGCGCAGCCGACGAGCATGACCACCAGCAGCACCAGGGACAGGAGCCGTTTGGTGATTGTCTTGTTCATGGGTTGGTCATTACCTCCTGAAAAAATATGATATGTATATTGTTTGTGCATTCAGCGGATCTGTGTGCGGCCTCACCTTCCCTTTCCGCCGGTCGGTCCCGGCATATCATGCATGCAGTTGATTGTACAAAAGCGTCACGATCTGCGCGCGAATGCAGGGGGCCGCGGGCGAAAAGCAGTTGTTGCCCGTGCCCGTCGTGATCTTATTGGCGGCGGCCCAGCGCACTGCGGCCGCGTAATACGCATTTGCCGGAACGTCCGTGAACGTCTGATCCGCGGCGACCTCTGGGCTGCCGGCGGCGCGCCACATCATCGTCACCGCCTGTGCGCGCGTCACGATGCCGTTCGGGGAGAAGGTCGTGCCGCTCGTGCCGTTGGTGATCTTGCGTTCGACCGCCCAGCACAGGGCTTTGTAGTAGTAAGCATCCGCCGACACGTCCGTAAACGGGACGGTCAGGGAACTCGGTTCCGGTTTGCCGGCGGCGTTCCAGAGGAAGGTCACGCTCTGCGCGCGCGTGCACGTCGCATTCGGGGCAAAGCAGGTGCTGCTGACGCCGTTCGTGATGCCGCAGCGCTTGGCCCAATAGACGGCTTCGGTGTAATAGGCGTCATCCGGCACGTCGTCGAACGGCGTGACCGGCATCAGCGCGCCGCAGCGGACGCAGACGCCGTTTTGATAGCTGTGGCCGAGCGAATCGCCGGCCGCGACCGTCAGCGTCTCACTGACGGCATCGCAGCGGTCGCACTGCACGTAATACTGCGCAGGCTCGGTGCAGGTCGCTTCCTGCGCGCAGGCGGCGGAAGCCTTGTCATGAAATGCATGGCCGAGCGGGGCGAGCGTGTCACGATAGGTGCCGCCGCAGACGGTGCAGGCATATTCCACCCATCCGGGCTCCGTGCAGGTCGCCGCCTGACGGGCGGACTCCACATACTGGTGCTCATGGGCCGACTGCAGCTGTGTGGTGTACCACAGGCCGCTGGTCTCGCCGCGATAGAGCGTCAGCGGGGTCTCCGTGCTGCGCACGCAGCGGAAATACTGCTTATCCGCGCAGAACTGCAGGCTGCGCGCCATGAAGCGTGCATTTTGAATGACAACGCGGCCATCCTTCCAGCTGATGAGCCAGCGGGCATAGCTGCTGCTGCCGTCCACGTCGGAATTGAGCTGGTCGCTGTTCGAGCGGCAGGCCAGATACAGCGATGACATTGCGCCGCCGAGCCGGATGGTATACTGTTCCGTCCCGGGCACGCGCGTGATCTGCACGGTATACGTGCCGAAAACGCCGGAGACATTTCCGTCCGCGTCCACGGTGATGCCGGTATTGGCAAGCGGTACGGCAGCAGCGGTGCTGCCAAGCGCCGCCCCGTAAACGGTGCCGTCACAGTGCAGGACGCTGTCACCGCCGCGCAGGACATACGTCCCGCTCCAGTCATCCGTGTCCGCCGTGACAGTGGAGAACGCAGGCGTCCGCCCATCCGGCGTGGCAAAGTATTGATAGAGCGCGTAGAGCGTTGTCTCCGCACCTGTGACATCATAGCGCTCACCCGCGCGGAGCACCTGCGCGCTCACGGCCGGGGTCTCGACCGGCTCGGTCGTCCAGCCGACGAAGTGATAATCCTGTGCGTCAGCCGTGGGCGTGCCCGTCGGCTGCGGGAGTGTGATCGGATCGCCGATATAACCGGCGACATCCGGTTGCGTCACGCCGTCCGGCACGGAGAAGTGCACGGCCGCCGGCGTCTTGGCAGCAAAGTGGATCGTCACCTTGCAGTCCTGCCGCAGTGCGGAAATGCGGAAGGTATTGCCGTTCTGCTGCACGGTCGCCGCGCCCTCGGGCGTGACGGTGTAGCCGGAGGCATAATAGCCGGTGTTGGCATTGGCCGTGATGGTCATGCCCCGCTGCGTCACGGAGCCGTGCTCCGGCGTGTCGGTGTCCGCCGTCAGTGCGTAGCGGTCGAGCAGCGCCCAGCCGGAGTTGACATCCTGCAGCGCATCGACATTGCCGTGGCCGGGATAAGTATCATCCGCGGAGACGACGATCGGGAATGCGGCGCGGCCGCGCTGCGCCTCCTCCAGCGTCGTCATCTGATAGTTGGCGGACATGCCGTTGGCCTGGCAGATCTGCGGCGAGCAGTCCCATGCGCCGCAGGCCGTCTTCATGTCCGTGATCGCCTCGGCGACGGTGCTGCCGCCGAGCAGGCTGTCAAAGAACACAGCCTCAAACGTATAGTCGCCGACAAATGTGACCGACTGGCTGTAACCATAAACGGCGCCGAGGCCGCGGTCCATGAGCGGCTTTTCCAGGCCGTCGGTCGCCATGCCGAGGCAGATCGCCATCCAGAGCAGGCCGTTGTTGGCCTGCGCGTCGGCGTCCATGTGGTCGGCAATGACCGTGCCGTCCACGAGGAAATATTTCATGCTGCCGCTCGTGCTGCTGTAAACGGCGTGCCCGCCGTCATAATCCGCCTTGGTCAGGCCGTCGCCCGTCTGCAGGCAGAGGTAAGACGTCGTGGCGCCGGAGGTGTAGTCCTCGCCGTTTTCGTAATCTGTCGAGCCGTGCGAGTCGAAGAAGACAACGCCGCCGTCCGTGATCGCGTCCGCAACGGCGTCGATCGTCGCCGCATCACCTTTATAGTAGTGATAGGTACCCTCGGACGCCTGCGCCACGCGCTGGGCCTCCTTCTGGTACTGCTCGGTGAAGCTGCGGTCAACGCCGTAGTACGGCTGGAACAGGTACACATCGCGCCCGTGCTGCGTGCCGCGCGCGGCGTAGGAGCGCGTCTGCACATCGGGCGTATCGTCAGCCGTGGGCTCCGCCGCCGCCGCGATCTGCTCCAGACGCGGAGAATAGGCACAGGCGATGCCCTGCTCCGTCATCCAGGTGATCCGTTCGCCGCTCGTCTCGACCGAGCCGGGCACGACCGCGTCCTGCGCGTTGAGATAGTCGCAGATGGCCTGTGTGCGCCCGTCTGCGGATGCATCCCGCCGCGCCGCCGTCTGCTCCACGTCCTCGAGCGCGTTGAACAGCGCGTCCGCAGCGGCATAATCCGCCGCCGTGAGCGCCGCGTCCGCGCCGTCGTCGGCCGCAAACGCCGTCACCGTCAGCGACAGCAAAACGGCGACCGCAAGGAGCACCGACAGCATTCGTTTGAATAATTGCTGCATGAATGTTTCCTCCAAATGATTCGTTGCGAAGTTTAAGTTAGATTCATCTAAATTAAATTAGAGTAATCTAACTCTTGCGGAAAAGAAAAGCGCGCTCCGGCGTATCTGCACCGACCGGGCGTGCATGATCCCGACTAGTTCTTCGATGTTAGATACGTCAAACTGCCACAAAAAAAGAAAAGTGCGCCACAAAAGCAGACACATATCCACGCACTTGGCATTATACAATGGTGCTCACAGCGTGTCAAGAAAATTCTCGGCGATCTGCCGCATTCGTCCAGCGCAGAAACACGCCGCACCCGCGATCGGGTACGGCGTGCAAAATGCGGTGGTGCGGGTCACTTGACCTCGTCGTCCAGCCAGTCGGCCAGCTTGGCCTCGTCCAGGTTCAGGCCCTTGGTCAGGAACGCGACCATTTCGTTGAAATTGAGCTTCTTCATGCGCTCAAAGTTCGTCTCGCCCTTCTTCTCGGGGTCGATCAGGCGGCCTTCGATATAGCCGCACTCATAGCACATATTCAGCGCATATTTCCGATGGGTATCGAGCGTCATTTCATGACCGCAGCGGGGACATTTCATCACACATTCTCCTCTCCATAAACAGCAGTTTTGGATACTTTATGTACCATTTCCTGCGCAATATCTAACAATATGCTACATGATTGTGCGCGAATATGCAAGCATAGTTTACGAATTAACACGGCGCGTCCGCCAGGGTAACGGTCAGCGTCTGCGCCAGACGCACCGGGCCGCCGATGGACAGCCCCGTCACCGCGCCGTGGGCGCGCTGCACGCCGACCTCGAGCGTGCCGCCCGGCTGGCCGATGCCGATCTCCGTAATGCCGTCGGCAAAGTCTGCCGTGAGCACGACGGCCGTGGCGACGCTGCCGGAGGCGCAGCTCGTCTCCGCGACGCACGAGCCGGTCTCACGCACGAACACGACCGGCTGCATGCTGCCGGCCGCCCGGTCGAGAAACAGCGCGCCGACGGCGCTCGCCTCCGGCGCGGCGGCAATGGCACGCTGCACGAGCGCATCGTCCGGCTGCGCGCGATCCATGACAAAGTGCGTGATGCCGTCGAATGTCACGCGCACGGCCTGCACGTCCGGCCAATCGGCCGGCTGCACCGCGCGCGGCAGCGGCATCACCGTGGACGCCTCCCCCGCCGCTGTGTCCGCCATGACCGGCTGAACGCCTTCCGCCCCGCTGATCTCGGCAAGAACGCAGGTTTTCCCCTGCGCGCCGGTGCGCAATGCATGATAAAACCCCGCGCAGCGCAGGGCGTTGCCGCAAAATTCACCGCCCATCATCTCCAGCCGGATCTCCCCGCCGCAGCGCGGCGCGGTCAGAAAAGCGGCCTGTTCAATGCGCAACTCCGGCAGGCGCAGCAGCTGCGCCGCGATGCGCGCGCGCTCCGCGGCCGGCACGTCCGAGAGCACGATGGCCGTGACGTTGCCCGCCGGATCGAGCACCGCGACTTCATATTCCCGTTTCATTTCTCTGGTCTGCATGGCGGTCACTCCGTGAAATGGACATGGTTGTTGATGTGATCCTGGCAGAAGCAGTGGTAGCCCACGCAGCGCGAGCAGTAGCGAAACTCCAGCTCCGGATGATCCACATCCGTGCGACCGCAGACGGCGCATTTATAGTGATAAGGCTTGTTTGCCTGCTCGCGCTGGATGCGCCGGGCCTCGCGCTTGAAGTTCACCGTTTTCTGCCGCTGGCGCACGTGCGACGGGCGGAAGAGATCAAACAGCCAGTCGCCGCAGTAGACCAGATAGTTGAGTACCGCCACCACCGGCAGCAGGTTCAGCGGGAACGACGTCGTGACGACGCCGAGCACGAACAGCGCCGCGTCCACATATGCCAGATACTTCACCTTGATCGGGATGATGAAAAACAGCAGCACCTGCATATCCGGATAGAGCGTGGCAAAGGCAAAAAACATCGACAGGTTCAGGTACGTGGTCGAGACGATCACGTCGCGCCCGAGGATGGCCGAGAGCACCACGCCGTAGATCGCCGTGAGCAGCATGCCGCTCACGTAATAGATCGTGAATTTGCCGTTGCCCCACTCGCGTTCGAGGCACGAACCGATCCAGTAGTAAAAATACAGCATCACCAGCAGCCAGATGGGGCTGGCCTCCGTCGGCACGAACACATACGTCACCAGGCGCCAGACCTGCCCGTGCAGGATGCCCTGCGCCGAGCCGCACAACAGCGAGGCGATCTGCCCGGTCGTGTCCATTTTCGTCAGCAGCCAGACGGCCGCGTTGCCGATGACGATGATCAGCATCAGGTTCGGAATGCCAAAACGCGGGTGCGCATAGCAAAACCGGTCGATTTTGTTCATCAGTTTTCTCATTGGGTTCCTCCGTAAATACAACGTATGTCCATGATACCTTCTTAAAACCGCAAAGTCCATAAAAAAATATCCGGAATCGTAATTTGTACTTTCTAAATGGGCGATCGTGTGGTATGATGATATCTGTATTATTATGTCGCAAGGTATAGGTATATCATGGAACAAATACAGGAATTTGAAAATGAAGCGCGCAACGATCTGATTGAGGGCCGCAACGCGGTCATGGAGGCCCTGCGCGCGGGCCGCACGATCGACAAGATCTTCATCGCCAAGGGCGACGTGGACAAGACGCTCGGGCACATCGCCTCGAAGGCGCGCAGCGCCGGCATCGTCGTCACGGAGGCCGACCGCCGCAAGCTCGACGCCATGAGCCAGACGCACGCGCATCAGGGCGTGATCGCGCTGTGCGCCGTCAAGGAATACAGCACGATCGAGGATATGCTCGCCATCGCGGCCGAGCGCGGCGAGGCGCCGCTTCTCGTGCTGTGCGACGAGATCTCCGATCCGCACAACCTCGGCGCCATCATCCGCACGGCCGAGTGCGTCGGCGCGCACGGCGTCATCATCCCGAAGCGCCGCAGCGCGGGCCTGACCGCCGTCGTGGACAAGACCTCTGCCGGCGCGCTCGAGCACATGGCCGTCGCGCGTGTGCCGAATCTCGCCGCCGCGATCGAGACGCTCAAGAAAAACGGTCTCTGGATCTACGGCACTGCCGCCGAGGGCGCAAACGAGCTGTGGAAAACGGATCTGACCGGCCCGGCCTGCATCGTCATCGGGTCGGAGGGCGCCGGCATCAGCCGGCTGGTGCGGGAAAAGTGTGATTTTCTCGTCAGCATCCCGCTGCGCGGGCAGATCTCCTCGCTCAACGCATCCGCGGCCGCGGCCGTGCTGCTCTATGAGGCGCTGCGCCAGCGGAGCTGAACGCCCGCACCCCCTACGCTATTAAAAGGAGTTGACCATATGGACCAATTTGATCGCTCGCCAGAGGACGTTTCTTTTGATCTGGATGCAGAAGAATACTCCCTGGAATCCATTCTGGACGAATATAAAGATTTTCAGACGGACGCGCCCGCACCCCGTCCGCAGCCGGCCTATCGCAGCCGGCCCGTCACGGCGGAAATGATCGAAGAGGAAGAGGCCGAGGACGCTGAGGCCGAAGACATTCTCATGTCCGCCGAGCTCGACAGCGCATTGGAGGACGCTGTCCCGGAGGCAGCAGCGGCCGCTGCCGATACGCCCCCGCACGAGGATCACGACGTCAAGCGCTACCAGCCAAAGCGCCAGCGCGACCACGCGACCGAAGAAGAGATCGAAAAATGGAACGAGACGAAGGCCAATGCCAAACGTCTGGCCAAAAAAGGCATCTCGGGGCTGAAGCATTTCGCCTCGAAGCTCTCGGAGGTCGTGCCGGACGAGCCGGTGAAGCCGGAGGAGGAGCCCCCGGCGGAAGACACGGCGATCCCCGTCTCCCCCCCGCCGGAAGTTCCGGAGGGGCTGTATGACCCCGAACCCGAACCGGAAGAGCCGACGCGCGTGTTTCAGGCCGTGACGGAAGAAGGCATGAACGACAGTGCGTCCGGCGGCACATCCTACGCCCGCGCCGGTGACTACGCCGCGGACGACGGCGCGGACCGTCCCGCGCACCGCAGCTTTCAGGACGCGGTGCTCAACCCGCTCATGGCGCGGCTCGCCGCCGTGGCTTACCGCATCCGGGAGCATAACAGCTCCGTGCACGCCTCGGCCAATGCCGAGGAGGATCTTGGCCCGGAGCCGGACGCCGAAACTGCCGCAAAATACTACGGCGGGCAGGTCAAATCCCTGCGTTTCCGCTGCCGGGCGGCCATGCTCGTGTGCCTTCCGCTGATCTACATCTCGCTCGGTCTGCCGGTGTTCGGCGTGCTCAGGAGCAGCCCGTCCGTCGCGGCGCTCGTGTGCCTGATGATGCAGCTGACCGTCATGCTCATCGGCCTGGATGTCATCACGAACGGCTTTTTCAACCTCGTGCGCCGCACGCCAGGACTGGAATCGCTCGTGTTTCTCAACTGCGTCTTTTCCGCGCTCGATGCGGTCGTGCTGGCCATCACAGGCTCGGACGCCATCGGCCTGCCGTTTTGCGCCGTGTCCGCGTTTGCCGTGGCCTGCTGCCTGTGGAGCGCACTGAACGCCTGCCGCGGCTTCAAGTCCACGTTCCGCGCGCTCGCGGTCGACACCGATCCCTACACCGTCAGCGCAGACAGCGAGGTCGTCAAGGACAGCATCACCGTGCTCAAGTCCAAGCGCGACACCGCGGGCTTCATCCACCGCAGCGAGGAGGCCGGCCCGGCCGACACGATCTATGCCTCGCTCGCGCCGTATCTGATCGCGGCGTCCGTCATTCTCGGCCTGCTCGCCACGATCCTCAGCGGTAATTATGCCAACATCCTGCACGTGTTTGCCGCCGTCACCGCGCCGTGCGCGCCGTTTGCAGCGCTCGTGGCCTTCGCCGTCCCGTTCCGGACCGCCGCGCGCAAGCTCGCCCGCACCGGCAGCGCCATCGCCGGGTGGAGCGGCGCAAGCGATATCGGCCGCAGCAAGCACCTGATCGTCACGGATAAGGATCTGTTCACTGCGCGCAACATCTCGATCGAATCCATCCGCATCCTGGGCGGCGCGTTCCCGGGCAAGGTCATCACCTATGCCGGCAGCGTGATCGTCTCATCCGGCAGCTGCCTTGCCCCCGTATTTACCGATCTCATGCAGCGTAACGACTGCGCGCTCATGCCGCTTGAAGATTTCGCCTGCAACGAAAGCGGCGGCCTGACCGCCATCATCAACGGCGAGGAAGTGCTCGTCGGAAGCTCCGCATTCATGAACCTCAGGGGTGTGCGCCTGACAGAGGCGCGCAGCATGAAAGATGCCGTCTACGTGTCGATCAACGGCCTGCTCGTCGGCTTTTTCAAGATCAAGTATGTACCGGTGCAGTCCGTGCAGAACGCACTCTTCGCCCTGCTGCGCACGAAGATCGCGCCGATCTTCGCCGTGCGGGATTTCAACATCACGCCGCTGATGCTCGGCCAGAAGTTCAAGATGTCGACCGACGGTTTTGATTTTCCGGCCTACTCCAAGCGCTATGCCATGTCGTCCGCGCAGCCGTCGGACTATACGCAGACCGCCGGTATCGTGGCGCGCGACGGGCTCGGCCCGCTCGTGAGCGTCGCCGCGCTCGGCCGCCAGCTCTACTCCACTGTGCGCATCTGCGTCATTCTCGCCCTGCTGTGCACGGTCATCGGCGTCGTGCTGATGTTTGCCCTGTGCGCCATCGGCGCGTTCGATTCCGCCACCGTCGGCAACCTCTTGGTGTACATGGGCCTGTGGCTCTTTCCGGTCATTTTGCTGAATTTTAGCCTGAAACGCTGAGTTTTCATATTTATGATTGCCAAGAGTTTTGAAATCGTGTATACTTTTATAGTCGTGTGTGTGCAGCACACCACCATTTCCGGAGTTAGGAATTTTGGATAGTCTATATATAAGGAGAGTACACTACATGAGCTACGAAACCAAGAATATCCGCAATGTGTGCCTGCTCGGCCATGGCGGCAGCGGTAAGACCACACTCGCCGAGAGCATGCTGTATATGACGGGCGCGATCGACCGTCAGGGCAAGACGGCCGACGGCAACACCGTCTGTGATTACGATCCCGAAGAGATCAAGCGCCAGATCACGATCTCGACCAGCATCGCGCCGGTCAACTTCGGCGGCTGCAAGATCAACGTGCTCGACTGCCCGGGCTTTTTCGACTTCGCGGGCGACGTGATGTGCGCCCTGCGCGCCGTCGAGGCCGGCATAATCTTCTGCACTGCGAAAGACGGCATCGCCGTCGGCGCCGAGCGCAGCTGGAAATACCTCAAAAACGCCAACATGCCCTGCATGTTCTACGTCTCCAAGACGAATGAAGATCACGGCGATTTTGCCGCCGTCCTCTCCGCCCTGCAGGAAAAGCACGGCAGCGCCGTCTGCGCCGTGACCGCGCCGATGAGCGACGGCACCGGTGTCATCGATCTGGTGCACAACGTGGCTTACCAGACCAATGGCAACAAGACCGCGAAGGTCGCCGTTCCCGCCGCCGACGCCGACATGGTCGAGTCGCTGCGCGAGACGCTCTTTGAGACGGCCGCCGGTGCGGACGAGGAACTCATGGAGAAATACTTCGAGGACATGATGCTCTCCGAGGAGGACACCGTCAAGGGCCTGCGTCAGGGTCTGAAGGACCGCACCGTGTTCCCCGTGCTCTGCGGCGCCGCTGACAGCGGCATCGGCACCGAGGCCGTGCTGCAGGCGATCGTGGATTACGTGCCCAACCCGGCCGAGGTCGGTGAGGTCGCCACGGCTGACGGCGGCAAGCTCGCCATCGACCCGAACGGCCCGGTGTGCGCGTTCGTGTTCAAGACCATTTCCGACCAGTTCGGCAAGTACTCCTTCATCAAGGTGCTCTCCGGCAAGGTCACGTCCGATCTGTCTCTGCGCGACGTGCGCATGAGCAGCACCGATAAGCTCGGCCGCATGTACACCATGTGCGGCAAGAAGAACACCGAGGTCAAGGAAGCCTGCTGCGGCGACATCGTGGCCATCGGCAAGATGGAGTGGAAGACCGGCGACACCGTCTGCGACCCGAAGCACGAGGTCGAGCTGCCCGCCATCGAGCTGGCAGAGCCCTGCTACTCCATGGCCATCAGCCCCAAGACCAAGGGCCAGGACGACAAGGTTGCTTCCGGCCTCGCCCGCCTGAACGAGGAGGACATCTCCTTCACGCTCGTCAACAACGCCGAGACCCACCAGATGGTCATCTCCGGCGCCGGCGACATTCAGGTCGACGTCCTGTGCGCCAAGCTCAAGAGCCGCTTCGGCGTCGAGACCGAGCTCAAGCCCGCCCGCGTCGCTTACCGTGAGAAGATCAAGGGCAAGGTCGAGGCCCACGGCCGCCACAAGAAGCAGTCCGGCGGCAGCGGCCAGTTCGGCGACGTCTGGATCCGCTTTGAGCCTCAGGACGAGTCCGATGACATGATCTTTGAAGAAGAAGTCTTTGGCGGCAGCGTGCCGAAAAACTTCTTCCCGTCTGTCGAAAAGGGCCTGCGCAACGCCGTGCAGAAGGGCGTGCTCGCCGGCTACCCGCTCGTCGGCCTGAAGGCCGTGCTGTACGACGGCTCCTACCACCCGGTCGACTCCAACGATATGGCGTTCCAGACGGCTGCCCGCCTGGCCTATCAGGACGGCATTCCGAAGGCGAAGCCGACCATTCTTGAGCCGATCGGCCTGCTGAAAGTCACCATCCCGGACGCCAATCTGGGCGACATCATGTCCGACATCTCCTCCAAGCGCCGCGGCACCGTGCTCGGCATGACGGCGGAGGACGGCATGCAGACCGTCGAGGCGGAAGTCCCGATGGCCGAGATGGGCTCCTACACGATCGACCTGCGCTCCATGACGCAGGGCCGCGGCTCCTTCTCGTGCAAGTTCGTGCGCTATGAGGAAGCCCCCGGCAACGTCCAGCAGAAGGTCATCGAGGAAGCCAAGAAAGAACAGGAAGCGTAACTGTAACTGCAAAAGAAGCCCTTCATCGGGCTTCTTTTGTCTATCCGGAAGCGAGGGATCCCGATGAAAAACACGAACAAAAACATGATGTACACCTTCTGGTCAGGCGCTATTTTGCTGTGTCTGGCGCTGGTGGCCGTCGTGCTGGTGTTTACCAACGCCGTTGGCAATACCGGCTCGCCGAAGGCGGAAGCCACACCGGCCGTCACCGAAACGCCGACGCCGACGCCGCAGGCAAATCCGATCTCGCCCATCCAGTCGTCCGCCGCGCTCGCGCAGACGGAGGACAAGGGCAGCACCTATGTCGACCAGATCTATTTCCTGGGCGACAAGTCGCTGAAGGTGCTGCAGTCGGAGTCGATGCTCACCGGCAAGGACGCCGCCAAGCAGGTCTGGATACCGGACACCGGTTCTCTGCCCGCCTCCTCGCTCGACACGGCGAAGTACAAATCCCCCGTGACCGGCAACAATGTGCCCGCAGATGAGATCTGCGAGGTCAACAAGCCCGCCTATCTCGTCATCTGCCCGAGCGCGGACAACATTTCCATGACGAATGAGGAGCAGATCAAATCCGTCTACACCACGCTCATCAACGCCGTCAAGGCCAAGAGCCCGGACACGAAGATCATCTGCTGCTCGCTGACGCCGATCGCGTCGAACTACCAGTACGAGGACATCACGAACGAGCTCATCCAGAAGGTCAACGGCTGGATCGCCGCGGCCGCGGAGAGCAACAGCGTGAAGTATCTCGACATGGCCAGCGGCCTCGTCGGGGACGACGGATTCCTGCCGCAGTCCTATCAGGACGGCGACGGCATGCACCTGAACGCCGAGGGCATGAAGGCATGGATGACCTATCTGCGCACGCACGCTTACCCGTAACCGATGCATAGAAAGATCCCGGAGCGACTGCTCCGGGATTTTCCGATATCAAAAAAGCCTCGCAGAGTTTCGCCGCCGCAGCGGCGAAAGAAAGTCCAATCATTTTCTCCGGCGACATGCGCGGCGGGGAAAATACTTCTCAGGCTGCAAGTGTGGAATTTGTGCGCCGGCGGCGCACAAATTATGCGCGCAGCAGACTGCAGGCCTTTTTGTCGGAAAACAAGATGTTTTCCGACAGCCAAAAGATCCCGGAGCGACTGCTCCGGGATTTTTGTTGTCTTCAGCGGATGATCGCCTTGATGAATGGCTCCGCCGGGGGCGCGTCCGGGGTGATCGTGTAGCAGGCGGTGAGCTCTGCGACCGCCCTGCGGGCGGCTGCCTCATCAGCCGCGTGGATCGTCGCAAGCGACTCCCCTGCCGTGACCGGCTCGTCCACCTTCTTGCGCAGGACAATGCCGACGCTGTGGTCGATCACGCTGTCCTTCGTCGCACGGCCGCCGCCGAGGCGCATGGACACAAGGCCCACGTCCGTCGCCGCGATGTGGCGCACATAGCCGCTCGCCGGGGACGGCACCTCCATCTGCACCGGCGCCATGGGCAGGCGCGACGGGTCATAGATCGCGGCCGGATCGCCGTCCTGCGCCGTGACAAACTCGGCCAGCTTTTTGAGCGCCGAACCGTCCGTGATCGTCTGCTCCAGCATGGCGCGGGCCGCCGCATCGTCGGCCGCCATGCCCGCCTGCGTGAGGATGCAGCTGCCGAGCGTCAGGCACAGCTCGAGCAGCTCGCTCTTGTATTCCCCGCGCAGCGCCGCGATGGCCTCCTTAACCTCAAGCGCGTTGCCGACGGCGTGGCCGAGCGGCTCGTCCATATCCGTGATGACGGCGACCGTCTTGCGTCCGGCCATTTTGCCGATCTCGACCATCTCGGTCGCAAGCTCGCGCGCGTCGTCCAGCGTCTTCATAAATGAACCGCTGCCACACTTGACGTCCAGCACGATGATATCCGCGCCCGCAGCCAGCTTCTTGGACATGATGCTGCTGACGATGAGCGGAATGCTCGCCACGGTGCCGGTCACGTCGCGCAGGGCATAGAGCTTCTTGTCCGCGGGGTCGAGGTTCGCCGTCTGACCGGCGATGACCATGCCGATGCGGTCCACATTCTCCAGAAACCGCTCCATGGGCAGGTTGATGTTGAAGCCCGGAATGCTCTCGAGCTTGTCAAGCGTGCCGCCCGTGTGGCCGAGGCCGCGGCCGGACATCTTTGCCATCTTCACGCCGAGGCTCGCCACCATCGGCACGAGCACGAGCGAGGTCTTGTCACCCACGCCGCCGGTCGAGTGTTTGTCCGCCTTGACGCCGGACACACCCGATAGATCCAGCGTCTCGCCGCTGTGCATCATGGCCATGGTCAGATCCAGCGTCTCGCGCCGGTCCATGCCGCGGAAATAGATGGCCATCGTCATGGCGGACATCTGATAATCCGGGATCTCACCGCGGCTGTAGCCGTCGATCATATAACGGATCTCCTCCGTCGTGAGGGCCTGCCCGTCGCGCTTTTTCACGATCAGATCGCTCATTCTCATCGCCGATATGCTCCTTTGTGTTTTTTCTTGCCATGAGTATACCACGCCGGCGCCGGAATTGCAATTCAGCGCGGAAAAATGAGGTATGGCCGGCCGTCGATCTCGCGCAGCACGGTCTCGGCGCCGCGCGGCAGATTTGGCGTGTCCGCCGGGATGGCAATGAGCATCCGCTTGCCGTCAAATGTGGTCAGCACGCCGTCCGGCGCGGAATACCAGAGCACGTCAAGCCCGTCGTCCGGCGCGGACTTTTGCGCCTGCGGCGGAGCGGGAGCCCTGGCCGGTGCGTCCGGAATGTCCCATGTCTCGTCGGCCGCAAACAGGATCGGATCCGGCAGGCGCGCGCGCTCGAGCCGCGTGAGCCGCTTGCGCAGCGTGAGCCATCCGCTCCCGTCCGGCAGCATCAGACCGAGATACGCGCGCGCCTGCTCGCCGCACACGGCGAGCCGCAGGCGGTCGGCATCCGCCTTTGCCCGCGCAGAAAACACCGTGAACAGCCCGGCCTGCGTCACGCTCAGCGTGCCGATGGGCTTGTTTTGCTGCAGGATCGGATAATCAGGCATAAAAAATCACTCCCGCACCAGACTATGCGCGGGAGTGATGGATTTAGAACCAGAGTCAGCCGACGCTGTAGCCGCCGCGCACCATGACGGTGGTGTCGGCGGTCGCCTGAATGCCGGCGCCGTCGGCCTGCACGAGGTACAGGTGATTTTCCGTCAGCTTTGCCCCAACGGCGGCGCTCTCGCCGGTCGTGAGGTCAATGGCAGCGCTCTGCGTCACGGCGGCAGTGCCCGTGCGCATGAGGAGCTCCGTGCCGGCGCGGCCGGTGAGCGTCTGGCCGCTTTCGAGCGTCACGAGCACATACGACCCGCCCGCAGCGGCGACCTGGTCGGCAAACTGATCTTCCATCTCGCGGACTTCCCCGTCGAGCGTGGAGCGGTAGGCGTCCTCCATGCGCGGCTGCACCACATCCTGCAGGTAGCTGGATGTGACGAGCGGGTCTTCCTTTGTGCCGTAGTTCGCGACGGCGTACACGGTCACAGCGGCGACCATGGCGAGCGCGACGATGAGGATGATGGTGGTCAGTGTCTTTTTCTTCATAACCGTCCCTCCGTTTGGTGGCGTGGGTGTTTACTGCGGCAGGCCAAAGCTCACGGCGATCGCGTTGTCCACCTGATGCATCGCAGGCTCGTCCAAGCGGCCCATACGCTCGCGCAGGCGCGACTTATCGAGCGTGCGCACCTGCTCGAGCAGAATCACACTGTCGCGCGTCAAGCCGCAGCTGCGCGCTGCGAGCGAGATGTGCGTGGGCAGGTTGGCCTTGCCGGTCTGCGACGTGATCGCGGCGGCGATCACCGTCGGGCTGTGGCGGTTGCCGGTGTCGTTTTGAATGATGAGCACGGGGCGCATACCGCCCTGCTCGCTGCCGACCACCGGACTGAGGTCGGCATAATAGATATCTCCGCGTCGAACTGGATGCATAGCTTTCATCTCCGATAGAATATTTGCCCCGGTCGATATGTAGGGGCACAGTTATTTTCGCCATCGGAGCGAAATTTATACTTCAGTCGATGTACACGCGCTGCACGCGCTGACTCATGGCGCACAGCAGCTCATATGGGATCGTGCCGGCTTTCTCCGCCTGCTCGGCCACTGAGAGATCGCGGCCGAAGATCGTGGCCACGTCGCCGGGCTGCACCTCGGGGATGTCCGTGACGTCGACCATGCACATATCCATGCAGATGCGGCCGACCTGCGGCGCACGCTGACCGTGCAGCAGCACGTCGCCCTTGCCGGAGAGGCTGCGCAGCAGCCCGTCGGCATAACCGACCGGCAGCACGGCCAGGCGCATATCCCGCGGGCAGGTGAACGTGCGGCCGTAGCTGATCGTGTCGCCCTTGTGGTGATGCGTCACATCGGACACGCGGCTGTAGAGCGACATGGCCGGGCGCAGATCGAGCCCGCCGGTCTCTTTGGCCGGGAACACGCCGTAGAGCAGCAGGCCGGGGCGCACCATGTCGAGGTGCATCTCGGGATAGTTGATGACGGCGCCGCTGTTGGCGCAATGGCGGATGGCGAAATGGTGGCCGGTCGCCTGCTCCATGCGCTCGATCGCGTGCGTAAAGCGCGAAAACTGCAGTTGCGTGTACGGGTCGCCGTTTTCGTCCGAGACGGCAAAGTGCGTGAACACGCCCGTGAAGTTCAGGTGCGGCAGCGAGAGCGCCTCGATCATCTCGTCAAGGTGGCTGTCGTCGTGCACGTCAAAGCCCGTGCGGCCCATGCCGGTCTCGAGCTTCATGTGCGCGTCCAGCCGCAGGCCGGTGCCGGCGAGAAAGCGGTTGAGCTCACGCGCATATTCGATGCTGCCGACCGACTGCGTCACGCCGAGTGTGGCCAGATCGACCGCGATATTCGCCGACTGCGGGCCGAGCAGCAGGATGTTCATCGTCACGCCGGCGGCGCGCAGCTCCTCGGCCTCGTCATAGCAGTTGACGGCCACCCACTGGCAGCCCGCCCGCTGCAGCCGCTGCGCCACGCGCACCGCGCCGTGGCCGTAGGCATTGGCCTTGCAGACGCCGAGCATCTGGCAGCCGTCCGGCAGACGGCTGCTGATCTCACGATAATTGTGTTCCAGATCATTGAGACTGATCTCTACCCAGGTTCTGATCTTGCGATTCATCGTTCATACTTCCTTGTTCCAGATTCCAGTTTTCCATGGTGCAGCGCAGACAGAGCGTGTCATCGACCGACAGCTCCGCGCACTGCGGTACCGTGCCGTCCAGATACAGACGCACGGCGGTATGATCGTCCGTGATGAGCTGCACGACCTGCAGCCCGTCCTCCGTCCACGTCAGGTCGACATAGCCGCTGCGGATGGCCTGCACCACATAGGGCAGCGCCGTCAGCGGCGTCAGGCCTGCGCCGTTGAGGTCGCCCGCCGGGAGGATAATGTCATCAAAGGCGAGCGTGCTCGCCCCGTCGCGCAGATGGGCCGTGACACCGGCCGCCTGCTCCGGCGCCGTGACCGTGAGGTCATAGCCGTCCGGCAGCTCCTGACAGGTGAGCGTGTAGTCCGTGACCGTGTCGCCGCGCTGGACGCGCACCTGCGCCGTCGTGGTGACGAGCTGACCGGTCAGCGTGTCACGAAAGGCTTCAAACGTCTGTTCTCCCGCGCCGTGTCCGCACGCGGACAACAGCAGCAGGCTTATCATCAGTGCAGCGATCGCTTTGCGCTGCATACTGCCTCCTATCGGATGATGGGTTTTGTGACCTCCGGCAGGGCCGCGATCACATCGGTCGGGTTCATCGCATATTCGCCCATGCGCCCGGCGCAGAGATCGCCCGCCCGGCCGTGCAGCCAGACGGTGGTCTGCACCGCGTCGCGCGCGGGCATCTGGCACAGCAGCGCACCGAGCATGCCCGCCAATACATCGCCGCTGCCGCCCTTGGCCATGCCGGGGTTGCCGACGCGCAGCACCGCCGCGTCCCCGTCGGGGAATGCGCAGACCGTCTCCGGCCCTTTGCGCACGACCGTGCAGCCGTGCCGGACGGCAAAATCGGACGCCGCCTCCGCCCTGCCGGTTTCATCCGGCCCGGCCAGACGGGCAAACTCCCCATCGTGCGGCGTGAGCACGATGGGCGCGCGGGCGCGCTCGAGCACCGCCGCGTCCTGCGCGACGGCAAAGAGCGCGTCGGCATCGAGCACGAGCGGTGTGCCGGACTGCGTAACGACCGCCTGCACCAGCGCCGTGAGCGTGTCATTCCGGCCGAGACCCGGCCCGAGCACGCACACATCGCTCTTTTCCAGCCGCTCGAGCAGCACCGGCAGGGCGTCGCGCGCGAGCTTCCCCTCCACCGACGGCAGCGGAAACGGCATCGCCTCGTCGTTTTTCACGGCGGTGACGGCATAGATCGCCTCCGGCACGCCGACGGACACCAGCCCGGCGCCGCAGCGCAGGGCCGCCCGGGCGCACAGCGTCGGCGCGCCGGTATAGCCGACGCAGCCGCCGACGATGAGCACACGGCCGTAGTCATATTTGTTGGTATCGGACGCACGCCGCGGCAAATACGGCGCGCAGGGTGCAATGCGATGCATAGCTTGCCTCCCGGACGGAAAAGGGGTGATTTTTCTCCGTTTATTATAACGTTTTCGGCGCGCCGCGTCAAATTTTCTTCCCCTTTTACATTGATTTGTGCCGCAAAGTGTGGTATAAATAGCTTTGTTATTGAGTTTATTGCTTGGATCGGGAAAATAGTACCAAGGTTCCGCGCCAGAGAGGGACGCCGCCGGCTGAGAGCGTCCTGCGAGAAACGTGCTTTGTTCGCCCGTGAGCTCCGGCCAATCCCCGGCGGGTCCGCCCGTTACCGCGCACAGAGTGCGGCGCGCACGCGCCGAATTCGGGTGGTACCGCGGAAGTTTCCTTTCGTCCCTGTATGCGGGACGGGAGGATCTTTTTTTGTCCGCGATCCGGCAAGGAACGCAACGAACCACGAAAATCTTGCAACGGAGGAGTTGTTTGCATGAAAGAAATGCTGCAGAAGCTGCGCGAGGCTTCCGTCGCCGCCATTTTGCAGGCGGACGACATCACCGCGCTGGAAAACCTGCGCGTGAAGTACCTCGGCAAAAAGGGTGAGCTGACCGCCATCCTCAAGCAGATGGGCCGCCTGTCGGCGGAGGAGCGCCCGGCCATGGGCCAGCTGGCAAACCAGGTGCGCACTGAGCTCGAAGAAGCGCTCGACCAGCGCCGCGAGACGCTCAACGCGCGCATGCTCGAGATGCGCCTCAAGGCCGAGACGCTCGATGTGACCATGCCCGGAAAAGCGCCGGAGCTCGGCCACCAGCACCCGATGTATATCGTGCTCGATGAGATCAAGGACATCTTCGTCGGCATGGGCTTTGAGATCCTCGAAGGCCCGGAGATCGAAGAGGCCGAATACAACTTCACCAAGCTCAACACCAGCGAGGGCCACCCCGCCCGCGAGTGGTCGGACACGTTCTATCTGACCGAGGACAGCAGCATCCTCCTGCGCACGCAGACCTCCCCGATGCAGGTGCGCGCCATGGAGAGCAAGCCGCTGCCGATCCGCATGGTCGCCCCTGGCCGCGTCTACCGCAAGGATGAGGTGGACGCCACGCACTCGCCCATGTTCCACCAGATCGAGGGCATGGTCATCGACAAGGGCGTCACGATGGCGGACCTGAAGGGCACGCTCAACACGCTCGTGAAAAAGCTCTACGGTGAGAACACCGTCACCCGCTTCCGCCCGCACCACTTCCCGTTCACCGAGCCGAGCTGCGAGATGGACGTGCAGTGCCACAAGTGCGGCGGCAAGGGCTGCCCCACCTGCAAGGGTGAGGGCTGGATCGAGATCCTCGGCGCCGGCATGATCCATCCGAAGGTGCTCGAGGGCTGCGGCATCGACACGGACGTCTACTCCGGCTGGGCCTTCGGCATGGGCCTGGAGCGTCTGGCGATGCGCCGGTTCAAGATCAGCGACCTGCGTCTGATCTTCGAAAACGACGTGCGCTTCCTGCAGCAGTTCTGAGAAAGGAGAGGCTACCATGATTTTAAGCAGAAAATGGCTCAATGAATTCGTAGACTGCTCGGCCTGGGCCGACCACGACTTTTCCGAGGCAATGACCCTCTCCGGCTCCAAAGTGGAGACGTTCACGGACCTGCACAAGAACATTCAGAATGTTGTCGCGGGCCGCATCGTGGAGATGGTGCGCCACACGAACTCCGACCATATGTGGGTCTGCCAGGTCGATGTCGGCGGCAGCGAACCGCTGCAGATCGTGACCGGCGCGCAGAACCAGAAGGTCGGCGACATGGTGCCCGTCGCACTCGACGGCTCGCTCCTGCCCGACGGCAAGGAGATCCATGCCGGTATGCTGCGCGGTGAGCTCTCCAACGGCATGATGTGCTCGCTCAAGGAGCTCGGCCTAACACTGCATGACTACCCCTATGCCATCGAGGATGGCCTGTGGGTCATGCAGGAGGACGGCGTGAAGCCCGGCGACGACATTGCCGCCGTCATCGGCATGGACGACCACGTGGTCGAGTTTGAGATCACGCCGAACCGCCCGGACTGCCTGTCCGTGATCGGTCTGGCGCGCGAGGCCGCCGTGACGTTTGACAAGCCCCTCCGCCTGCACACGCCCGACGTCCCCGGCAGCGGCGAGGACATCCACGACTACGTCAGCATCCGCATCGACGATCCGGCGCTCTGCCCGCGCTACACCGCGCGCATGGTGCGCAACGTCAAGATCGCGCCGTCCCCGGCGTGGATGCGCGAGCGCCTGCGCAACAGCGGCGTGCGCCCGATCAACAACATCGTTGACATTACCAACTACGTCATGCTCGAATACGGCCAGCCCATGCACGCCTTCGACTTCTCGTGCATCGGCGGCAAGCAGATCATCGTGCGCACCGCACGCGAGGGCGAGACCATCCAGACGCTCGACGGCAACGCGCGTAAGCTCACGCCGAACATGCTGTGCATCTGCGACGAGGAAAAGCCCGTCGCGGTGGCCGGCGTCATGGGCGGCGCCAACTCCGAGATCGTCGGCGACACGGCCATGGTCGTCTTTGAGGGCGCGAACTTCAACGGTACGAGCATCCGCCGCACGGCCGCCGCGCTCGGTATGCGCACGGAGGCCTCCGGACGCTTTGAGAAGGGTCTGGATCCGATGAACACCGTCGCGGCCGTTGACCGCGCGTGCGAACTCGTGGAGCTGCTCGGCTGCGGCGAGGTGATGCGCGGCACCATCGACGTGCTGCCCGAGCCCATCGTGCCCAAGACCGTGAAGCTCGAGCCGGACAAGGTCAACGGCCTGCTCGGCACGGACGTGTCCGAGGCAGAGATGCGCCGCATCCTGCTCGCGCTCGGCTTCGAGCTCGACGGCGACACGATCATCGTTCCGTCCTGGCGCGGCGACGTGGAGCACTACTCCGACATCGCCGAAGAGATCGCCCGCTTCTACGGCTACAACAACATCCCCTGCACGCTCATGCGCGGCCAGACCACCAGCGGCGGCTACACCGACGCGCAGAAGGCGGAGCGCAGCATCGGCACCATGGCCCGCGCGCTCGGCTACAGCGAGATCATCACCTACTCGTTCATCAGCCCGTCGTACTACGACAAAATCCGCCTGCCGGCGGACTCCCCGCTACGCAATTCCATGAAGATCCTCAACCCCCTCGGCGAGGACACCTCCATCATGCGCACGACCATCCTGCCGTCCATGCTCGAGATCCTCACGCGCAACTATAACTACCGCAACAAGGCCGTGCGTCTCTACGAGATCGGCAAGGTCTACTTCGCCCGCCCGGACGGCATGGCCGACGAGCCGAAGCTGCTGTGCCTCGGCGGCTACGGCGGCGGCATGGACTTCTTCCAGCTCAAGGGCGCGGTCGAGCGCATCCTCGCCGGTCTGCGCATCACGGACGTGACGTTTGAGGCGGAGCACGACAATCCGTCCTATCACCCCGGCCGCTGCGCGAAGGTCTACGCCGGCGGCAAGCTGCTGGGCGTGCTCGGCCAGATCCATCCGCTCGCCGCGGCGAACTACGGCGTGGACACGGAGCTCTACACGGCGGAGCTGTGGCTCGGCGAACTGCTCGCCGCCCGCGGCGCGACCCCGGTCTACACGCCGCTGCCGCGCTTCCCGGCCGTGACGCGCGACATCGCCATCGTCTGCGCCGCCGATATCCCGGTCGCCAAGCTCTCGGCGTGCATCCTCGCCGCCGGTGGGCAGTACCTCAAGGGCTGCGAGCTGTTCGACGTGTACACCGGCGCGCCGATCCCGGTCGGCTACAAGAGCGTTGCCTTCTCGCTGACGCTGCGCGCCGACGACCAGACGCTCACCGACGACCACGCCGAGGAGACCATGCAGAGCGTTCTCAAGGCGCTCAAGGAGACTTTCAACGCGACCATCCGCTGAGCGGCGTCGAGATTTGGAATATTTTAAGAAATATTTCAGAACTTTTTTTGAAAACAGTTGGGAAATTGACTTTACAGTCTTGTGTTTTTTGGTATAATGAACACAAGAACTTGTGTAAGGGAGGGCTTCGCATGGAAGACGCAACCAGACGGTTTAATGCGATCGACAACAAAACAGAAATGAAGGAGATCCTCACTTCCGTGTATCATTCCCTTGTTGTCAAAGGGTACAACCCCATCAACCAGCTCGTCGGCTACATCCTCTCCGAGGACCCGACGTACATCACCAACTACAACAACGCCCGCAGCCTCATCTGCCGTCTTGACCGCGACGAGCTGCTGCAGGAGCTGCTGACCAGCTATCTGGACAAATAAGCAGCGCACGAAACGGAAAAAGCCTCTGCCGGCCGGCAGAGGCTTTTTTCATGAATACACGAATATGCGATAAAAAGCGCCCTTGTCATGGACAAGGGCGTTTCTGTTGGCAGCGGAAGAAGGATTCGAACCCTCACAAACGGAGTCAGAGTCCGGTGTGCTACCATTACACAATTCCGCTACGAACAAATGATATTATACAGATATTTTGGGATTTGTCAACCCTCTTGCCGCATATTTTTCACAAGAGGAAAAATACTTTTTCCGGCCCTGCCCGCGTGCGCGGGCAGGGCCGGAAGAACGCGCTCAGCGGTCGAGGATCTTCCCGTCGATCGAGATCGTGACGACCTGCCATGGCAGGAACTTTCCGCTCGCGCGCAGCGCCTCCCGCGCCGCGTGCTCGAGCCCGCCGCAGCACGGCACCTCCATGCGCACGATGGTCACGCTCTGAATGTCGTTGCCCCGGATGATCTCCGTGAGCTTGTCGGTGTAATCCACCGCATCGAGCTTCGGGCAGCCGATGAGCGTGATCTTCCCCTTCATGAACTCACTGTGCATGTTCGCGTAGGCATACGCCGTGCAGTCGGCCGCGATGAGCAGCTTCGCGCCCTGAAAATACGGCGCGTTGACCGGCACGAGCTTGATCTGGCACGGCCACTGGCCGAGCTGCGACGGCTGCGCCGCCGGAGCCGCTGCCTGTGCCGTCTCCTCACGCTGGAAACGGTGCATCTGGTGGCCGGGGCAGCCGCCGGCGTGCGCGGTATGTGCGGCCTGCACCTGCTTTTTGCGCTTGTTGGCCTGCACGGCCGCCTCGTCATACGCCGCCGCTTCGCGCTCGACAAAATGGATGGCATCCATCGGGCAGGCGGGCAGGCAGTCGCCGAAACCATCGCAGTAATCGTCGCGCAGGAGCTTGGCCTTGCCGTTCACGATGCCGATAGCCCCCTCGTGGCAGGCCGTCGCGCACGCGCCGCAGCCGTTGCACTTTTCTTCGTCAATGTGGATGATCTTACGGATCATAATATCCCTTCCCTTTCCAAAAATCGTCCGGGCCCCCGCCCGGCGGTCTTGACTTTCTGTGCATAAGATAGCATAATAAGACCCACAAATCCGTTGTCAGAACAACAAATGGAGTAAAAAAATGAACATCATGCTATCCAACACGCGCCTCTTTCGCGGCATTGGCAGCGATGAACTGCCGCTGCTGCTGCAATGTCTCGGCGCGGCACAAAAGCATTACGACCGGGGCGAGACCATTCTCGCCGAGGGCGCGCCGACCGAGCAGCTCGGCATGGTGCTCACCGGCATGGCCATGATCGGCTACGACGACGTCTGGGGCAGCCACAGTCTGCTCGGCCACGTCGGCCCGGGCGAAGTGTTTGCCGAGCCCTATGCCTGCATCCCGGGCGAGCCGCTGCTCATCAGCGTGACCGCTTCGGAGGACACCGAAGTGCTGTTTTTGAACATCGGCAAGGTGCTCACGACGTGCACGAACGCCTGCCCGTTTCACGCCAAGCTCATTCAAAACCTGCTGACCGTGTGCGCGGCCAAGAACCTGCAGCTCTCGCAGCGCATCCTGCACACAACGCCGAAGGGCATCCGCGCCCGGCTCATGTCGTACTTTTCCGAGTGCGTCAAGCGCGCCGGACAGTATAGCTTTGACATTCCCTACAACCGCCAGCAGCTGGCCGACTATCTGGGCGTGGACCGCAGCGCCATGTGCAGCGAGCTGTCGCGGATGCAGCGCGAGGGGCTGCTGACCTACCACAAGAACCATTTTTCCGTGCACGAAGCACTGGAGTAAATCGACGAAAGGCGGACACAACATGACGAGAGAAGAATACGCAAAGCGGATGAAAAAGCACCCCGACTGGGCCCCCGGCCGGGACGCGATCGAGGCGGCCTTTGCCAGGCGCTACCCCAAAACGGAGCCGGTGTGCTTCGAGAGCGAGCTGCACGACCGCGCGGCCTTCGGCGGCGACGAGTATCTCGACGGCTTCGCCGTCTACGACACGGGCAAGGGCTATCAGCACATCGTCACCTACGGCATGAGCGAGCTGTACCCGAGCATGGCGGCCTTCGGCGCCGAGTACAGCAAATGGGGCTATGAAATGACCATGAAGGTGCGCGAGAGCTATGCCGAGACCGGCACGTGGGCGCTCGACCTGCTGGCCCAGTTGGCGCGCTACACGTATCAGACCGGCAATTTCTTCGAGCCGGGCGCGTACATCCCCGGCGACGGCAGCTCCCTGCACCCGGAGCTGAACTCGGCCATCACGGGGCTGGCCATCGTCAGCGACACGACCGTCGCCCCGATCGAGACAGTACACGGAAAAGTTGCGTTTTTGCAGCTCGTCGGTCTCACGCAGCCGGAGCTGGACGCGCTCGCGCGCGACCCGGATGCGCTGGACGGCATTCTCGAGCGGATGCGCGCGGACGATCCCGAGCTGGTGCTCGACATGCGCAGAACGAAGTCCTACGTATAAAAACAGCCGCACCGTGGCCTCACGGTGCGGCTGTTTGGTTATCTTGCTTTGGATCAGTTGCCTTTCTTCGCAATCAGCTCCGCGCAGGCTTCGCCGAGGATGCGGATGCCCTTTTCGATGACCTCGTCGCTGCTGTTGGAGTAATTGATGCGGAACGTGCTGACGTTGCGCTCCTTTTCATAGAACGGGTCGCCCGGGCAGATGGCAACGCCCCTGGCGAGCGCGACGCGGTAAAGGTCGACCGCGGACATGCCGTTCGGCAGCTTGGCCCACAGGAACATGCCGCCCTCCGTCGGCGTGAACTCCACGCCCTCCGGGAGATACTTGCGCATGCAGTCCATCATCAGCTCCGCTTTGTGCTTGTAGAGCACCTTCGTCTTCTCGATGTGCGCGTCAATGTCGTTGTCAGCGAGGTACTGCGCCAGAACGAGCTGCGAGAAGATGTTGGTGTGCAGGTCGGCGGTCGCCTTGTAGCTCAGGAGCTTTTCGCGCAGCGCCTTGTTGCGCACGCACACCCAGCCGATGCGCATACCGGGGGCAACGATCTTGGAAAACGTGCCGAGCATGCAGCACTGCTCGCCCAGCTCCTTGCCGAAGCTGTCGGTCGCGGTGCCGGAAAAGCGCAGCTCACGGTACGGGTTGTCCTCCAGCACGACGATGTCCGTGCCCTTGAAGATCTCCACAACGCGGTCATGCACTTCCTTGCTGTAGCTCAGGCCGGTGGGGTTCTGGAAGTTCGGGATGACGTAGGCAAATTTCACGTCCGGGTTGGCCTGCACGGTCGCCGCCAGCTCGTCGCAGTCGATGCCGTCGGGGTTGATGGTCACGGGCAGAACCTCGGGATCGAAGAAGTGGAACGACTGCAGCGCGACGAGATAGGTCGGGTTCTCGACGATGATCTTGTCGCCGGGGTCGAGCATGCACGCGCCGATCATCGTCAGCACCTGCTGCGAGCCGTTGGTGATGATAATGTCGTCGGCCGTCACACCGTAAACGCCCATCGTTTCATAGCGCTTGGCGACCCACTCGCGCAGCGGAAGATAGCCCTGCGTGCCGCTGTACTGCAGCGCCATGACGCCGTTTTTCTCCAGCACTTTGTGCGTAGCCTTGTCCATCGCCTCGACCGGGAACGAGACCGGGTTCGGCAGACCGCCCGCGAAAGAGATCAGGTCAGGCGACGCCGCTGCCGCAAGAATGCTTGCCGTAAACTCGCCCTGAAAGTCGGGACGCAGGATTTTGGTGGAAAGTCTGGGATTCATAATGATTTCTCCTTTCATGGGCACTTGTAGTGGTCTGTGTATTCGACAGGCAAGCCCTCATAGTGTGTCGATTATAGCGCACGCGATTGCGGCATTACAAGGCGTTGCAAAAAAATCTGCGTTCTAACGGAAAGGCGCGCGCATGCAAAGCGAAGTTCTGTATAGAACGCTCATTCGCGCTTACCGTTATGCGTCAAATATGCGTCATTTCTGCATTTTGCAACCATATGACGCTAGAATTTCGCCAATACTTCGTCACGGAGGGACGACAAAATGAAGGACAACCTGAGCCGATACACACTGCGCATCGACCAGACGCTATTGGATAAGCTCGGCTACATCGCGGAATACGAGGGCCGGACAAAAACCGCGAACTCGAGCAGATGATCAAAATTCAGTTCTGTTTCGGCTGTACGAATTCCCGCCGCAGAATCGCTCCGCAGCGGGGATTTGTTATAAGCTGAAACAGCCGAAAGCCCCTGATCTCAAGCGGTTTTCAGGCATGAAAAAAGTCCACCGTGATCCAAAATCACGGTGGACTCATGGTAAATGACTCTAATTTTGATAGAAACCCGTTAAGGGGGTGCAATTACGGTTTGGAGGGGGGTGCAGTTCTTTGCCAAAGGAAGAGGAGCGCCTTCATGAAATAATGTGTTAAGAGAAAATAATTTTTTGTTAAAATGCGTATGTTTTTCTCTACACCCCTTGCAAACCAGAAAAAGCGCGGTATAATATGACCAGAAGAACCGAAACGGTCATATTTCAAGGAGGGTGCGCCCTTGGCTTTTACCGATTACGAGACTGAGCAGCTCCGCAAGGCGTTGCTGAAGGAAACGAGACATTGTGCTGTCACGCTTGGGATGAAGAAAACCTCCGTAGAGCAGCTAACGAAGGCGGTCGGGATTGCGAAGGGCTCATTCTATAAATTCTACGAATCCAAGGAAATGCTTTTCTTCGCGGTTTTGGAGAACATTCACTCCGAGCTTTACGGGGTGGCTGACCAGGCGTTGCACAGAAATGGCGGCCTGCCAACATCGGAGCGCGCGGCAGAGGCGGTTCTTGCCGTCTGCCGGCGGCTGTCCGATACCGGCGACATGGTTTTCATTGAAAACGATGCGAAGCTGCTTTTGCAGAGGCTGCCGGATGACATCAAAAATGTCCATTACCACGATGACGAGACGCACATCCGTCTGCTTTTGGAGAAATATGACCTTGTGCCGAATCGCGGCATCTCTTTGGCTGCCGCCACGGTGCGGGGACTGATCTTGACCGTCTCC
>OLSD01000084.1_pt1 | contig 94617 bp, 84 predicted proteins | sample 1672211 | NCBI WGS metagenome assembly OLSD01 (sample SAMEA3136659, study PRJEB25190) | human gut metagenome | reverse complement strand
ATACAGTCAATAAGGGTTATAGGTTACCTTTATCAACCTAAATACATTATATAAGGGAGTAAGAAAAGATGAAAAAATTATTAGTTGCATTACTGGCGTTAGTAAGCCTGGCAGTTGTTGCTGCAGGCTGTGGCGGCGGAGACAAAAAGGCAGACAACGGTGCCGATAAAAAGGTTACCTTGAAGATCGGTGCTACCGCTGTACCGCATGCTGAAATCCTCAACCAGATCAAAGGCACCCTGGCTAAAGAGGGCGTAGACCTGCAAATTATCGAATTCAGCGATTATGTTAAACCGAACCTGGCTTTGAACGATAAGGAGCTGGATGCCAACTTCTTTCAGCATGAGCCTTATCTGGATACCTTCGTTTCCGAGCGCAAGATGAATCTTGTATCCGCAGGCAAGGTACATATCGAGCCGATGGGCATTTATTCCAAGAAAATCAAATCTCTGAATGATATTCCCGAAGGCGCTAAAATCGCTATTCCGAACGACCCGTCCAACGGCGGCCGTGCGCTGGCTCTGCTGCAAAGCGCTAAGCTGCTGAAGCTGAAGGATGGCGTTGGCGTTAAGGCTACCGTGGGCGATATCGTTGGCAACGACAAGAAGCTGAAGATTGTGGAAATCGAAGCTGCTCTGCTGCCGCGTTCCATGGATGATACCGATTTGTCCGTTATCAACTCCAACTTCGCTATGGAAGCTAAGCTGAATCCGGTGAAGGATTCTCTGTTCACCGAGCCGAAGGAATCTCCGTATGCTAACATCGTTGCTGTCCGCAAGGGTGATGAAAACCGTCCGGAAATCCAGAAGCTGATGAATGCTCTGCGTTCTCCCGAGGTTAAGAAGTTCATCGAGGATAAATACAAAGGCGCTGTTGTTGCAGCGTTCTAAGCAAAGTAAAACTGCTGTCGCATGTCAAAATGCGACAGCTTTTTTATATAGCAAAATTTTGTTGCCGATGCAGGTGTAATAATGATACAATTATAAAAAAGACGGAATGCGTGTAGAACGATTTACTGCTGCGGAAAGGGGGAGCTTAGCATATGATGGAAGCTTTAAAACTGCCTGTGGGAATAGAAGATTTTGCGGAAATTCGTCAGGCGGGGTTTTATTATGTTGATAAAACAAATTTCATTGAACAGCTGTTGGACGGCTGGGGCAAGGTTAATTTGTTTACAAGACCGCGGCGCTTCGGCAAGACGCTGAATATGAGTATGCTGCGCTATTTCTTTGAGATAGGAGCAGATGCTTCGTTGTTTGACGGCCTGCAGATTGCAAAAAACAAGAAGCTGTGCGAGGAGTATCAGGGAAAATATCCGGTAATTTTTCTTTCCTTTAAGAATGTAGAGGGACTTAACTTTGCCGATGCGCAGTATCGTTTGGCTGAGCTGCTTGCCGGAGAAGCGGAGCGCTTTGCTTTTTTAGCGCAGAGCGATAAGCTGACGGAAAATGAGCGAAGCTTATATTGCGGATTGACGGCGGTGCGCGAGGGACGTTATGCGCTGGCAGGCGAAGTCCTTGTTTCTGCCTTGCAGCTTTTATCGAAGCTTTTATCTAAGCATTACGGACAAAAAACGATTATTCTGCTTGATGAGTACGATGTGCCTTTGGATAAGGCCTTTCAGAATGGCTATTATAAGGAAATGGTGTCACTTATCCGCGGTATGCTAGGCCAGGCCTTAAAAACTAACGAGTTTCTGCAGTTTGCTGTGTTGACGGGCTGCCTGCGTGTTTCCAAAGAAAGCATTTTTACCGGACTGAATAATTTTAAGGTGCTTTCGATTACCGATAACCGCTTTGATGAGCAGTTTGGTTTTACGGATGCTGAGGTGGAGCAGCTTTTGGCGGCTTATAATCTGACAGACCATCTTGAGGAAACCAAGGCGTGGTATGACGGCTACCGCTTTGGTGATGCTGATGTTTATTGTCCGTGGGATGTTATCAACCATGTTGATGTGCTGCGCAGCAATCCGTCGGCAAAACCACAGGCTTATTGGATAAATACCAGTGGCAATGCTTTGGTGAAGCTCTTCATAGAGATGGCCGATAAATCGACGCGTGATGAGCTGGAGCGTCTGGTTGCAGGCGAGGCTATAGAAAAGCATATCCGCTTGGAACTGACCTATGATGAAATAGACAGCAGCATAGATAATCTTTGGAGCGTGCTTTTTACCACCGGTTATCTTACGCAGAAGGGCGTGACAGAGGATGGCGCGTATAAGCTGGTGATTCCTAATCAGGAGATTCGCGAGGTGTACAAGCTGCAGATTCAGGAATGGTTTAAAAAGAAGGTTTTTGCCGACACTGAGCAGCTGCAGAGCTTTTGGCAGGCTTTCGCCATGGGTGACAGCGAGGCGGTAGAGCTGTTTTTGAACAGGACTCTCAGCAATTCCATCAGCGTTTTTGATGCTAAGGGCAGGTATGCGGAAAGAGAAAATTCCTATCACATGCTTTTGGTAGGGCTGTTGGCAGGAAAGGAAGACTGGCTGGTGCGCTCTAATGTGGAAGCGGGCGAGGGCTTTGCGGATATTATTGTTGAAACAGATGATTTGGATGATGGCGTAATCGTAGAGCTGAAGTATGCGCAGACGATGACGGCTATGGAGAAGAACTGTGCGAAGGCGTTGGCGCAGATTCGCGCAAAATGCTACGCAGATTATCTGCATAACAATGGCAGAGAAAAAGTTTTGCTTTATGGTATAGCCTTCTGCAAGAAAAGGTGCAGGGTTGTGGCAGAAAAGCTTTAGACGGCTTGCAGGCTTGTGGCTTTACCTGATGGTAAGGCCGTGGGCCTGCTTTTTATTTTTTTGACGCATCCGCCTGCAAAATATGCTATACTTAAAGAAAAACTAATCTAAAAATCGTGAGGTAGAATATGCGTAAATATGCAAAATTTTTCGTAACCCCAAAGGGAGAGCGCGCTGCACGCGGCGGTCATCCCTGGGTGTTCGGTGAAGAGGTAACTAAAATTGAAGGCGAGTATGCCAACGGTGATTTGGTGGATGTGGTAACGTCTAAGGGCAAATATTTGGGCACCGGTTTTGTGAACGACCATTCCAAAATCCGTGTGCGCATTATTTCCACCAATACTAACGACAAGTTTGACGGAGCCTTTTGGGAGCGCCGCCTGCGCTATGCGCTGGATTACCGCCTGACGGTTATGGGCGAGCGTGATTTTAACTGCTGCCGTCTGATTTTCGGCGAAGCGGATATGTTCCCCGGCCTGACCGTAGACCGCTATAATGATTTGCTGGTAACGCAAACCCTGTCCCTGGGTATTGAAATGCGCAAGCAGATGCTGTTTGAGCTGCTGATTAAAATTCTGCGCGAGATGGGACAGGAAATCCGTGGTCTGTATGAGCGCAATGACGTAAGAATCCGCCTGCTGGAGGGCATGGAGGAGGGCAAGCACTGGTTTGCTACCGATTTGTGCCCCGAGCCCGGCGCTGTGACTACCGAGATTGTCGAAAACGGCATCGAATATACGGTTGATGTAGAAAACGGCCAAAAGACAGGCTTCTTCCTCGACCAGAAATATAACCGTCAGGCGATTGCCAAGATTGCCAAGGGCAAGCATGTGCTGGACTGCTTTACCCACACCGGTTCCTTTGCGCTGAATGCTGCCAAGGGCGGCGCTGCGAGCGTTACCGCGGTTGATATCAGTGCGGAGGCAGTGCAGATGGCGGAGCATAATGCAGCGATTAACGATTGCTCCGATGTTATGCACGGCCTGCAGGCGAATGTTTTTGATTTGCTGAGCGATTTGTTCAACAAGCATTCGCGTGAATATGACTTTATTATTCTGGACCCGCCGGCGTTCACCAAATCCGGCAGCACGGTGAAGAATGCGATTCGCGGCTATAAGGAAATCAACCTGAAGGCGATGAAGCTGTTGCCGCGCGGCGGTTATCTGGCAACCTGCTCCTGCTCGCACTTCATGAAGGAGGAGCTGTTCGTGAAGATGCTGCAGGACGCTGCGCATGACGCCAATGTTTCTCTGCGTCAGATTGAAGCGCGCCAGCAATCTCCGGACCATCCGATTCTGTGGCAGGTGCCGGAAACAAATTATCTCAAATTCTATATCTTCCAGGTAGTATAAAAACTCAGTCTAAAAATATGCTGCTGTTAAGGGGGCGTTATTGTGCAGGCTTTAGAGGGTATTCGTGTGCTTGATTTGTCACGGCTGCTGCCGGGACCGTATTGTACAATGCTGCTGGCCGATTTCGGCGCAGAGGTTATCAAAATCGAAGAGCCGGAACGGGGCGATTATGCCCGCAGTTTTCCGCCGTTCCTCAAGGATTTCGGTTACTGGCATCTGCAGCTGAACCGCAATAAAAAGAGCGTAGTGCTCAACCTGAAGTCGGAGGCGGGACGTCGGGCGTTTCTGGAGCTGGTGAAAACTGCCGATGTGGTGGTGGAAAGCTATCGTCCGGGCGTACTGACGAAGCTTGGTATTGACTATGCGGCGGCGAAGGCGGTGAATCCGCGTATTATCTACTGCTCGCTGACAGGCTACGGCAAAAGGGGACCGCTGGCCAAGCAGGCCGACCATGATATCGGTTACGTGAGCCTGGCAGGCATTACCGCTATGAGCGGTGAGGCTCAGGGCAAGCCGGCGATTCCGGGCGTGCTGATGGCGGATATGAATGCGTCGATGGCGGCGGGCATGAGCATTATGATTGCACTGCGCCATGCACAGATGACGGGCGAGGGGCAGGAAATAGATATTTCGCTGTATAACGTGGCGATGACGCTGATGCCCGGTGCTGCCAGTCTGTACTTCGGCAGCGGTTTTGTGGCGGAGCGCGGCAACAACTGGCTGACGGGTGCCAACGCCAACTATAATATTTATGCGACGCAGGAAGGACGCTACCTTGCGGTGGGTTGCTTGGAAAAGAAGTTCTGGAGCAACCTGTGCGCTGTGCTGCAGCGCCCCGATATGACGGACCTGATAGATGATGATGCTAACCACGATTACTTAAAGCAGCAGCTGACGCTGGTATTTGCCAAGCATACGCTGCCCGAATGGGAGCTACTGCTTGCAGGCAAGGATACCTGCGTAACGCCGGTGCTGGATTTTGCCGAGGCGGTGGACGCGGAGCAGACCAAGGCCAACGAGATGGTGCTGAACGTAGAGGATGCGGAGCTTGGCAGCTACCGGCAGCTGGGCTTTGCCATGAAGCTGAGCGAAACGCCGGCCGCGCTGCGGAAGCGTGCGCCGCGCTTGGGCGAGGATACGCAGCAGGTGCTGTCGCAGGCGATTGCCGATGAAAAGCTGCTGGCGGAAGCATTGCAGACAAAATAAAAAATGACCTCCTGAATTTAGACAGGCGTTCGTAAAACAGGTTTAGACAGAAATTACGAAATGAGCATCTGTCAGATGGGGTTGGCAATGAAAAGCCGCTGTATTCAGGTTTTGCACTGGATATAGCGGCTTTCCTTTATTTGCGTTTCTTTTGGCCTTTTCCGTGCGCCAACTGCGGTCTTGCTTTCCCGCGTTAGTTGATGGGACTTTTCAAGTACTTGGACAGCTTGAGTAGTTCAATAAGCGAGACGAATTGCTCTTTCGAGAGCTTGTCATAATCAATGCCAAATGTAGCAAGAAACGAACGGATTTACTTTTCCTCAGAACTGCCCTCAAAATTCATCGCATCCTGCAACTTACCTTGTACGGTTGCTACGAGGGAACTTTCATCCAAAGACACATCAAACGGCAAAAGCTGAGGGCGTTGCCTGCGACCAACACATCATTGGCAGCATTTCCAGCAAAAAACCATGCATCAAAAATCAGCGCTCTATACGAACGGGCGTCACAATCTGACAAATCCATGTTATCATAGAGCGCATCGAAAAAACAGGAGAAAAGTTAGAATATGAGATAATCTGAAACCTATCACCACGAGATAAAGTCTTATATTGTCCGCACCGGCATGACCATGACCGAGGTGGTGGACTACCTCTCCGACGAATACGGATGGAGCTGCAGCGTCCCCAATCTCTCCGGCAAGCTCAAGAGCGGCTCGCTCCGCTACGGCTAGGCAGTGGAGCTGGCGGATGAGTTGGGATATGACATTGTGTGGCAGAAGCGGAAATAATGGAATTTGTACGTTGATTTTTGGAAAACTCAATCGTATAATAAAAAGAAAAAGATTAAGGGAGTGAGTCTATGTCGAATTTTACTCGCAAAATCGGTGATATGGAAGCACTGCAAAAGCAGCTTACCACAGATGGCTTTTTGCAAGCAATCAATCGTGAATTGATTCAGACCGGTCGCGCTTTTCTTGCGTTTCGTAATGACGAAGCGACGATTTATTACAACGGAAATCAGCTTTGCAATTTGCCTGGATCCAATGGGTATGAAGCCATGGTCTATAATCACTATCTTCCAATCACTCGTTCACGCACACTTTCCAATGAGCAGAAGAAAGAACCGTACACTATTAAGCAATGGCAGAATAATATTCACAGTAAGACACTATCTTTTAAAAATGTATTCAATGAGATTCTTGATAATCTTAAAAAAGAAAGCTCGCCAGAAAGCTTGCAAGCTTCACGATTCTACCAATTCTCTCCGCTGAATACGAAGACCACCCCTGAAATTGTGTTGCTGGATATTGAAGCAGCGTTTTCATCCTCAGATGAAAAAACAGATAGGATTGATTTGGTCTTTTACCACAGGAAAGATAGGCGCTTGATGTTTGTGGAAGTAAAACGTCTGTCAGATTCTCGATTGTATCCCAAAGGAGAAAAATCAGCAGAGGTGATTAACCAGCTTAGGCGATACAAAGAGCGCTTAGAAAAAGATAAACAGCAAATAAACAGTCAGTACAACAATACCATCGACTATTATAATACCTTATCCAGAGGAAATCTTCCGCACGTTTCGCTAGAATCTCCCCCGCTGCTCGGTCTTTTGCTGGTTGAGTTCAATCATAGTGCAAGAACGAAGGAAAATAAAGTTAAAAAAATGATTAAACGCAATGGTTTCAAGTTGTATGCCATCGGAGATACCTCCAATGTTAAAGAAGACTCCACGATGCCAGCAATCTATAAGGCATTGAAATAATTTTTTGCACTACCACTCTGTTGTCGCGGCGGTTTGCTATACTGTCCTCAAAAACAGGAGGAAGATTTTATGCCAGAAGAAACACGACAGTAAAACGCTGTGCGCTCCGGCGATGATGTGTTTGAAAAGGTGCAGGAGATCCGCCAGCAGCGTTACCGGATGAGAAGCACGGTAAGAAGCAGCATTTTCTCCGGACAAATCCAGCGGCAAGCGGGTGCAGCATATTCACATCAAGTACGACGGGCTGGGCTTTATCCCTCTGAATGAGCTGATGAAAAAGGAAACGGCGTGACCGAAGTCACGCCGCCTCTTGAAAACACAAGGTTTTCACCATTTTTTGATTTTACTGTTTTACGACCTCCTGAATTTTCAGGAGGTCTGATTTTTTGTAAGCTTTAAAATTTTTGAGGCTTATTTTTCTACACGGCCGGGATATGCTTTGAGTGCTTCGCCCAGAATGTAGATAGCGCGCTCCAAATCCTCGCTCTTTAATACATAAGCAAGGCGTGCTTCGTTGATGCCGCTGCCGGGGGTGTTGTAGAAGCCGTTGCCGGGAGCAAACATAACGGTTTCGCCGTCGATAGCGAAGTTTTCCAGTGTCCAGATAGCAAATTTTTCTGCATCGTCAACAGGCATGTTAACCATGATGTAGAAAGCGCCCTTCGGGTCGGAAGCCTTCACGCCGGGGAGCTTCTTCAAAGCTGCAACGATGGTGTCGCGGCGTTTTTTATATTCCTTGTTAACCTCTTCCAAATAGCTTGCCGGAGTGGTGTACAAAGCTGCTGCGCCAACCTGCTCCAGAATCGGGCTGCACAGACGAGCCTGACAGCATTTGATAACCTGTTTGCTGAGCTCCTTGTTTTTGCTGATGATGCAGCCGATACGCGCACCGCAGGCGCTGTAGCGTTTGGAAACGGAATCGATGATGATCAGGTTGTCGTCCAGCTCGGGCATGGTGCCGAAGCTGCGATATGCACCGTCATAAACGAATTCACGGTATACTTCGTCAGCGATTAAAGCCAGGTTATGCTTGCGCACGATACGGGAAATCATATCCTGCTCTGCTTCGGTATAAACTACGCCGGTAGGATTGCCGGGGTTGGTGAGCAGAATTGCTTTGGTTTTCGGAGTGATGTGTTTTTCGATTTCTTCTTCGCTGGGCAGGTGGTAACCGTTTTCTACGCTGGTAGGAACAGCGTTGATTTTAGCGCCGAACTCCTTGCAGAAGGTGGTGTAGTTAGCGTAGAAGGGTTCAAAAACCATGATTTCGTCGCCGGGGTCGCACAGAGCCATAACTGCGAAAATCAGGGCCTCGCTGCCGCCGTTGGTAACGAAAATATCTTCAATTGCATAATCCATGCCTTTTTCTGCATAATATTTCTGTACAGCCTTTAAGAGGAACATTTCGCCCTTGGAATTGCTGTAGGCGATTACCGGTGCCTGGAATTCACGCACGCTGTCCATGAATTGTGCCGGAGTGGCAATGTCAGGCTGGCCGATGTTCAGATGATAAACCTTTTTGCCTGCAGCCTTGGCTGCGTCAGCATACGGAGACAGCTTTCTGATAGGAGATGCTGTCAGGCTTTGAATACGTTGAGAAAGTATCATGAAAAAAACTCCTTGCTGTTATAGTTTGTTTTGGGGCAGATGTAACTGCTTTGTTTATTATAGCACAGATTTTGCCGAGATTGTATATAGTAAAATATTAATACTGTATACATTTGACTTTTTGACGCAAGCACTTTTTGAAGAAACAGTTTGGCAAATGGTTGTCTTTCGCAGAATGCTTTTGCAAAAATATTAAAAAAATGCTATAATAAGGACGTCATTTTTAATTTTTTGAAGGAGTGATTGTCCCCTATGCAAACAACGCAAGCAAAAAATCAGACCGGCGGCATCCTCGGTTTGATTGAACGCGTCGGCAACAAAATCCCCGATATCACGATTTTGTTCATCGGTGCGTTTATTATCTGCTGCATTATGTCAGCAATTCTTTCGACCATGCACTTTGGTTATGTGCATCCTACTACCGGCAAGGAAATCGTAGTCAACAATATGTTGAGCGGCAAAAATCTTGTCGATTTGTTGAGCAAGATGGTTACCAACTATTCCGGCTTCCCTCCGCTGGGCATGGTAATCGTTGCTACCCTGGGTATCGGTATTGCTGACGGCTCCGGCTACATCAATACTGCGCTGAAAAAAATTCTGGCTGTTACGCCTAAGTTTTTGATTACCCCGATTATTATTCTTGTTGGTATGTTGAGCCATCTTGGTCCCGATACCGGTTATGTAATTATCATCCCGGTTGCGGCCTACATGTATTATGCGAGCGGCAAGCATCCGCTGGCAGGTATAGGCGCATCCTTCGCCGGTATTGCCGGTGCCTTCGCTGCCAACTATACTCCGTCCGCGATTGACCCGGTTATTCAAGGCTTCACCCAGAGCGCTGCGCAGATTATCGACCCGTCTTATCAGGTTAACGTACTATGCAACTATTTCTACGCCTTCGGTGCGACCTTCCTCGTAATCCCCAGCTGCTGGTGGGTAACAGAAAAGATTGTAGAGCCGTGGCTGTGGAAAAACTGCCCGCTCGATGATGATATCGAAGTAGGCGAGGACGGCAACACCGCCGTAACTCCCAAGGAAAACCGTGCCTTCTACGCTGCCACCGGCCTTTTGATTGTGATGGTTGCGCTGCTTGTGTACCTGCTGCTGCCGGCCGATTCTATCTTCCGCGATGACAAGGGTATGCTGGCAAGCTTCAAGGCGCCGATTATGCAGTCCATCGTTTCCCTGCTGTTTGTTTTCACCGGCGCTGTCGGCTTGACCTACGGCGTAATGGTTGGAAAATTCCAATCCCCTAAGGATGTTACCACTGCGATGGAGGATATCACCAAAACTCTGGTGCAGCTGATTGTATTCTACTTCTTTGCTGCGCAATTCCTCTATGTCTTTGGTGCTTCCAACATGGGTGCGCTGATTGCGATTGCGGGCGCAGAGTTCCTGAAGTCCCTGGCACTGCCGCCGCAGGTAACTATTTTCGGCATCATCATCTTCGTTGCGATGCTGAACCTTATTATTACCTCTGCTTCCGCTAAGTGGGCGATTCTGGCACCTATCTTCGTACCGATGCTGATGGCTGTAGGTATTGCGCCGGAGCTGACTCAGGTTGCCTTCCGCGTAAGTGACTCTGCGGTTAACGTTGTAACTCCGATGTTCGCGTTCTACCCGCTGATTATCCTCTACTGCCAGAAGTACGTGAAGAGCGCCGGTATCGGTACGCTGAGCTCCCTGATGCTGCCGTACACTATTACGTTACTCGTTACCCTGACTATTATGCTGTACGCTTTCTGGTTTATGGATATACCTCTGGGTTTACAAGCTGATTATGTTTACCCCAGACGTATAATGTAATATTATTTCAGAGATGATATAATGAAGATAGCCTCTCCTTGGGGAGAGGTGCCGAGCTTGTCGAGGCGGAGAGGGGTGACATCAAAGAAATGCTGTTATCAGGTGTTATATGTGCAAACCCCTCTCAGTCGCCTTGCGGCGACAGCTCCCCCCAAGGGGAGCCTCTCATATGACGTGTATTGGCAGACCGAGCCTCTCCTCGGGGAGAGGTGCCGAGCTTGTCGAGGCGGAGAGGGGTGACATCAAAGAAATGCTGTTATCAGGTGTTATATGTGCAAACCCCTCTCAGTCGCCTTACGGCGACAGCTCCCCCCAAGGGGAGCCTTCTCTTGTCCTATAGCTAATTCACCTTGCCTCCCCTCTAAGGGGAGGTGGCTGCGAGCATAGCGAGCAGACGGAAGGGTGTTATATGTATTTATGAAAGAAGGTCTTTGAAAATGTCTATGCAAGAACGTTTGACTGAACGCTTTTTACGTTACGCTGCCGTACCATCCCAAAGTAAGGAGGGCTGTGCTGTTGTTCCCAGTACTCCCGGCCAATGGGATATGGCAAAGCTGCTGAAGGAGGATTTGGCTGAGCTTGGTCTGGTGGACCTGGAAATCAGCGAATTCTGCGTGCTGACCGGCCGTCTGCCGGCTAACCTGCCTGCAGGCCACGCTCCCGTGCCGAATGTAGGCTGGGTTGCGCATATGGATACCGTTGACGTAAACCTTTCTCCCGAGGTACATCCGCAGATTGTGAAAAACTATCAGGGCGGCGATGTACTGCTGAACGCTGAAAAGCAAATCTACATTAAGGTAAGCGAGCATCCCGAGCTGAACAAATATATCGGCAGCGACCTTATCACCACCGACGGCACCTCCGTACTGGGCGCAGATAATAAGGCTGCTGTTGCCAACCTGATGGTAGCACTGGAAACCATCATTAAGGAAAACCGTCCGCACGGCGAAATTTATGTAGCCTTTGTTCCGGATGAAGAGGTTGGCCTCTGCGGTTCCAAGAAGATGGATTTCAGCAAGTTCCCGGTTGAATTTGCTTATACCATTGACTGCTGCGAGCTGGGCGAGGTTGTATACCAGACCTTTAACGCAGGCAGCGCACACATCAAAATCAAGGGCGTAACCGCACATCCGATGTCCGCTAAGAACGCTTTGGTTAACCCGGCGCTGGTTGCCGTAGATATCATCAACTGCTTCGACAGAATGCAGACTCCGGAGCACACCGAGGGCACCGAAGGCTTTATCTGGGTACAGGCTATTAAATCCAATGCTGCGGAAGCAACTCTGGATATCAAAATCCGCGACCATAACAAAAAGATGTATGAAGCACGCAAGGAGTTCATCCGTCATGCTGTGGAATATGTACAGGCCAAGAATCCGAAGGCCGGCATTGAGCTGAACATCACCGACGTATACGGCAACATTGCCGATGCGCTGAACGATGACAACAGAAAATGCGTTGAGTACATTTTCGAGGCGATGAAGGAGCTTGATATCGAGCCGAAGGATATCGCTATGCGCGGCGGCACCGACGGTTCCTTTATTTCCACCAAGGGCATCCCGACGCCGAACTATTTCACCGGCGCACTCAACTTCCACTCCAACTGCGAGTTTATGCCGATGGCTGCCGTGGAAAAATCCTGCCTGATGACTTTGAAGCTGGTTGAGCTGATTACCAAATAAAAAATCCTTGACAAATGCGTCGCTTTCCTGTAAAATCTTACTTGTTTCCGACGCAAATGCGCGCGAAGCCTTTTGGGGGCGTAGCTCAGCTGGGAGAGCACCTGCCTTGCAAGCAGGGGGTCAGGAGTTCGATTCTCCTCGTCTCCACCAATCGCTAATTAGCGGTCTTACTTTGGTAGGACCGCTTTTTTAATTCCCTTAAAACACCAAAAATGTTATAATATAATAGAGTATGTGAGAAGGAAGGAGAAACACATGGGAATCTTTTTGAACCCTGGAAATACTGCCTTTAAAGAAGCTGTGAATGCCAGAATATATGTTGATAAGACAAAGCTTATCGATTTCACTAACCAGTTCATCAATACGCCCCAGAAATTCATTTGCAGCAGTCGTCCGCGCCGTTTCGGCAAATCAATGGCTGCTGATATGCTCCTGGCCTATTACAGTAAGGAGAGCAAATCTGAAGAGCTTTTTGCAGGACTTGCTATTACAGACTGCCAAAGCTTTAAAACGCACCTGAACAAATACGATGTCATCTACTTCGATGTTCAGGAATGCATTGACAACGCAGAAAGCATTGAAAATACTATAGAATACATAACCCAGAGCGTTCTGGAGGAGCTGAACCTGGCTTATCCTAAGACAATACCATCAGATACCAAGACGGTTTCCGAAGCACTGAACTATATTAATCAGGCTACTGAAAACAGATTTGTCATCATAATCGATGAATGGGATGCTATGTTCCGTGCCGCACCAAAGCAAAAAGAAACTCATGAAAAATATATCGCGTTTCTTCGCAGTCTGTTCAAAGGAGCAGGGGCAAGACGTTTTATTGCGCTTGCTTATATCACAGGCATACTGCCTATAAAGAAGTATAAAACGCAGTCGACATTGAATAACTTCATGGAATACACTATGATAAACCCCGGACCGATTGCTCCCTATTTTGGCTTTACGGAAGAAGAAGTAGCAATACTTTGCAAAACTTACAACAAAGATTTTGGCAATATACGGCGCTGGTACGACGGCTACAGGTTGAGTGGCCTGCACATCTATAATCCTTTTGCTGTAACTAATTTGATCTTGCAGGGGAACTTTCAGAGCTATTGGCTTCAGAGCGGGACTTACGAATCTGTTAAAGACCTTATCAGTATTGACTTTGACGGATTACGCAAGGATGTTATTGAACTGCTCGCAGGTGAAAGCGTAAAGGTTAATCCCTATTTCTTCCAAAACGATATGGATTCTTTTGACGACAAGAATGATGTGCTTGCGCTGCTCATCCATCTAGGTTATCTTGCTTATAGTCCTGAAAAAGAAACCGCCGAAATTCCTAATGAAGAAATCAGGACAGAATTTCAGAAGGCTGTACAGTCCGTAAAATGGACAGAGATTTTAGACTTTCTAAAAGAATCCGAAAGACTGCTTGCTGCGGTTAATAGAAAAGACAACAATGAAGTTGCTAAGATTATTGAAGCTGTTCATGATACATCCGTTTCGATACTTCAGTACAACGACGAAAATTCTTTGAGCTACGTCTTAGACAAAGCTTTTCTGGCAACGATGAATTTCTATTTCAAGCCCAAAAGAGAGCTTCCTGCAGGCAAGGGATTCGCTGATATTGTCTATATTCCTAAGCCGGAATACAGGAAAAACCATCCGGCATTAGTAGTCGAACTGAAATGGAACCAAGATGCCAAGACTGCAATTGATCAGATCAAAAAGAAGCAGTATCAGGAAGCTATCAAAGAATATACTGATAACATCCTGTTTATCGGTATAAACTACGATAGGAAAAGCAAGAAGCACGAATGCCTTATAGAAGAGTTCAAAAATTAAATTCGATTCTCCTCGTCTCCACCAATTGTTAATTAGCGCTCTTACTTTGGTAGGACCGCTTTTTTGTGCGTAAAAAAGACGCCCATGCATATGAGCGTCTGCATAAATTGTTTAATTGCTCAGCAGCCTTCGTTTTCCTCCCATTCTTCGCTGTTTTCGTTGATGTACCATTTGCCGTTGATATAGATCTTTTCTTCGATAGTACGCGGGCCCCAGATAACGCTGCCTTCGGGGCCATAGTCCTCGCCATCGTCGGGGCAGGTGTCGGCGTAGGTGATAAAAGAGCCGGTGACGTTGATAGTGTCTGATTCTATATCATTTTTTTCCTGCTGCTGCGTTATGGCAGGCGGCTTCAGGATCAGATGGTATGCCATCAATAGATGGATAATATAAGCGAAGCAACCAAGCAGCACTATATCCTTTCGCAAATCAAAGAGGATAAAAATGAAAATCAGAATTACTAAAACGGAGTTATAGATGAAAGCGTTCTCCGGATCAAGTTTTTTTATCTTATGTAAAAGATAAATAATCAGCAGTGTTATGGGCAGCAGTACAAGAAAATAGCCTAATGATGTATGCGTAAAAATTAAAATAACGAGCGTTAAAAGGAGCATTAAAGCTATAAGGGCAATTACCTTTTTTATGTTACTGCAAAAGCTGTCGATAAAATTCATGGCACGCACCTCACTTTTATCTGTATTATAGCATGTCGGTGAATTTTCTACAAAAAATCTAAAAAAAACTGCAGAAATCGCTTGAATATGCTCTTTAAATGTGATATAGTATACACTATATTAAGGATTTCCCCAGAAAAAAGTATAGTATTTTAAAAGGAGCAATTTATTATGGAGAAAGAAAAAGCATTCCTGCTGTGGTTTGACCAGCTGGAGAGAAAAGACGTAGCAATCGCCGGTGGTAAGTCTTCTTCCTTGGGCGAGCTGACCTCTCATGTTGACGTACCTGTGCCGTATGGCTTCGCAACTACTGCCTGCGCTTACAGATACTTCTTTGAAAAGACCGGCCTGTACGAGAAAATTAAAACTTTAATTGCCGGTCTGGACGTAGACAACAGCGCTCAGCTGCGCGAGGTTTGCGCTAAGGTCCGCCAGGCAATTATGGACGAAGAGATGCCGCAGGATCTGCAGGATCTGATTGCCGAAGCTTACGAAGAGCTGGGTGAAAAGGTTGGCCAGGCTGATCCGTTCGTTGCTGTTCGCAGCAGCGCTACCGCAGAGGATCTGCCGGATGCAAGCTTTGCAGGCCAGCAGGACACCTACCTGAACGTAAAGGGTGCAGAAACCATCGTTGCTAAGGTTAAGGAATGCTATGCTTCCTGCTTTACCGACCGTGCGGTTTACTACCGTGAAAAACAAGGCTTCGATCATCTGGATGTAGCACTGAGCGCTGCAGTACAGATGATGGTATTCTCCAAGGCTGCAGGCGTTATGTTCACTGTTAACGTTGCTACCGGCGACGACAAGAACATCCTCATCGAGGGCGCATGGGGCTTGGGCGAATATGTTGTTCAAGGCACCGTAACTCCGGATAACTATACTGTAAATAAAGCTACCTGCGAGATTGTTGAAAAGAACGTTAACGCACAGGACATTAAGCTGATCCGCAAAGCTGACGGCGACTGCGAAGAGGTTGTTGTACCGCTGGATGAGCAAAATGAGCAGAAGCTGACTGATGAGCAAATCAAACAATTGGCTGAATGCGCTAAGAAAATTGAAGCACACTATGGCTGCTACATGGACATGGAATGGGGCGTTGACGAGCGCGATAACAAGGTTTACATCCTGCAAGCCCGTCCTGAAACCGTATGGAGCCGTCGTAACAAAGAAAATGGTGCACCGAAAGAGGAGAAGAAAGTGACTACTGATCGCAAAGTTATCGTTAAAGGCTTGCCTGCCAGCCCTGGTAATGTAGCAGGCCGCGTACATGTAATTTTGGATCCGTCCCATATCGACGAATTCAAGGAAGGCGAAATCCTCGTAACCGAAATGACCGCTCCTGACTGGGTACCGGCTATGAAGAAAGCGAAAGCAATCGTAACCGATAGCGGCGGAATGACCTGCCATGCTTCTATTGTATCCCGCGAGTTGGGCATTCCCTGTATCGTAGGTACCAAGAGCCGTGGCGAAGCTGCTACCACCACCATTCCTGACGGTATTGATGTAACCATCGATGCTACTCATGGTATTGTATACGAAGGCATCATCGAAGAGCCGAAGACTGAACAACCGGCACAACAAGTAGTTGCTGCTGCTGAATACTTCCCGCCGACCGGCACTAAGATTTATATGAACCTGGGCGATCCTGAGCTGGCTGAAAAATATGCTACTCTGCCTTGCGACGGTATCGGCCTGATGCGCGAAGAGTTCATCTGGACTACCTATATCCATGAACATCCGCTGTATCTGATCAAAATCGGTCAACCGGAAAAGGTTGTAGACCAACTGGCTGAAGGCATCCGCCAAGTTTGCCAGGCTATGGCTCCGAGACCGGTAACCATGCGCTTCTCCGACTTCAAGTCCAGCGAATACCGCGACCTGAAGGGCGGCGACGAATTCGAGCCGAATGAGCCTTCCGCTCTGCTGGGCTGGCGCGGTGCTTCCCGTTACTATGATCCTAAATATATCGAAGCATTCAAGCTCGAATGCATGGCTGTTCGCAAGGTTCGCGAAGAGTTCGGCCTGAAGAACCTGAACGTTATGATTCCGTTCTGCCGTAACGTAGAGGAATGCGAAAAGGTTACCAAGATTATGGCTGACTGCGGTCTGTCCCGTGGTAAAGACTTCAAGGTTTGGCTGATGGCTGAGATTCCGTCCAACATCATCCTGGCTGACCAGTTCAACAAGTTTGTCGACGGTTATTCCATCGGTTCCAACGACCTGACCATGCTGGTTCTGGGCTGCGACCGTGATAACGATACTGTTTCCCATATCTATGACGAACGTAACCTGGCTGTACGCCGTGCAATCCGTCACCTGATCGAGGTTGCTCATAAGGATGGCAAGACCGTTTCTATCTGCGGTCAGGCTCCGAGCGTATATCCTGAGTTCTGCGAGTTCCTCATTAAGAGCGGTATCGACAGCATGTCCGTTAACCCGGATACTGTTAAGTTCACCAAGAAGCTGGCTGCTCAAATCGAGCAACGCATCATGATGGATGCTCTGACCGGCAAAGGCCGTCAAGAGGTTGAGGACCTGAACTGGTAAGAGGCAATTAAAGACTTTCAGCTCTTTGGCTAAGCGCATTGGCTTTATCTGGAAGCAGAAAAAGTAAATATGTAGTAAAGAGTTTTAGGACTCCTGTATTGTAGTACAAATTGCAATATGGGAGTCCTATTTGTGTTTTGAGGTAAAAGACGATTTTAAGGAGGTAAGTATGCTGTCGATTATTTTCATTTTTTGTTTGCTCTATCACACCTATACGGATATGAAGTCTATGCTGCTATATGACAAAGTGACATTGCTTTTAGCGGCAGCAGGTGTAGTGCGTGCCTTTTTTGAGCATCAGCTGTTAGAAGCTCTTTGTGGTGCAGGAGTACTGCTGGTAATTATGCTGCTTTTGTATTTTGCTAGTCGCGGTGGTATGGGAGAGGGAGATGTTAAGCTGGCGCCAGCTCTGGGAATCTGGCTTGGCCTGGAACAGGGGCTGTTATGTTTGCTGCTCGCCTTTGTCAGCGGTGGCATTGTAGGGGCATTACTGTTGCTGTGCAGGCGTGGGAAGCTGAAACAGGCAATTCCCTTCGGACCGTTTTTGTGTGCTGCGGCGGTGGCAGCATATTTCTGGGGGATAGAAATTATTGCATGGTATTGGAGGGTTATCTTATGATGAAGCTTGGTGAAAGTATTAATTCTGAGGATTTGTTTGAGCCGGTATTATGTGCTTGTCGTCGCCGTTGGCGCCGTAGGCAGCCGCTTTTGCTGCTGTCGTTGCAGACAGGGGAAATTGCATATTTTGAAAAAGAAGTGCTTAGCTGGCAGGAGCAGCTGAAAAAGGAATGTCTGGCAGATAAGCAAAGTCTTACAGATGAGTTACGCGAATTACTGTTACAACATGAGGTAGAGGAGGAGGCTGCGGTGCTTCTTTTGCCAGCGGCAGAAGCTCTATATTCTGAGCAGCTGCTGTTACCTGCAATGCAGCGGCGTGACCTGCAGGCTGCCTTAATGTGGGAGCTGCAGCAGAGCGTTCCCCGGGAAGAAACAGGCTATAGTTACAGCTTTGAAGCGAATGCTGTCGGTGAAGCAGATGAACAGCAATATCAGGTGACATATACGGCTTTCCCAGATACGTATCGAGCTGAGATTGAGCAGCTGTGTAGCAGCTTATTACTAAATCTGCAGGGCATTTGGCTAGGAAAGGTAACTCTTGACGCAGCTGCAACAGCCTGGTTTGCCGGCAAGCCGTTGCCGCCGGTATACAGGCAGCAGCAAAAAAACTTGCAAAGTGTAGCGGCCGCTTTTGACCGCTGGTTGCCTAAGGTTAGTTGTGCTGTATTTGCTTTAGCACTATTAGCTTATGGCAGTGCCTTGGGAGGCTGCTATTTGGCGCAGCATAATTTGCAGAAGGTAGAACAGAAGCTTAAGCAGTATGAAGTATGGGAGCAACGTATCCAGGAAAGCGAAGCTATGGAACGCAGTTGTCAGCATTTTGAAAAGCTGTTGGCTGCAGCACCTAAGGCATCTAAAGAGGCTAATGGTGAAGTGGAGCGTATCTGTCGCCAGATGCTGCCTGGTTGCTGGCTTACTGCTTTGGAATATGGCGGTACGAAGAAGCCTTTATTATTGCAGGGAAGGGCAGTTGATGCATTAGCTTTGGAAAGCTTAGTTGAGCAACTGCAAAAATGTGGCTATTATAGCAGAGTAGAGCTGTTGCAATCAGAGCAACAGGGAAATACTATTGCTTATAAGCTCAAGCTGGAGCTGAAGGAGGGCAAGAAATGAAGCTAGGAGAAAAGGCAATTAATACACTAGCTTGCGTAGCAACTTTAATCGCTATTGGCTTGCTAGTTAATGCGTGTTCGCTGTGGACTGAACGTCAACTGGCGTTAGCAAAGACAGATAAGCTGCAGGTAAAGCTGACGCGGCAGATGCGCTTTGCTAATGAGCATAGTGATTATGAAACGTATAAAACAAGACTGCTGCTTAAGCAGAATGATTTAGAGAAGAAGGTAGAGCAGCAGCTTAGTTTGAACAGCGGGCTACAGCGATTGCAAAAGCAGGCGCTTGCTCAGGGGCTTCAGCTGAGCAAGCTTCAGATGGAGGGGAAGCCTATAGCTTTGCAGAATGGCTTAAAAATGCAGACATTAAATGTTAGTACTGTTGGTGAGTTTTATTCATTGCTGCGTTGGCTGCGACAAGTGGAACGCAATGGCTGCAAGGTAAAGGAGCTGCGCTTGCAGAGCATAATGGAGACAAAAGATGTGCTGAAAATAGATATCTCTCTTGAATTTTACTTTGCAAACTAAAACTTTCAATTAGCCTACGCTAATTTTATCTTGACAAAACTCCCATCTTATAAGATAATGTCATAGTAAAAGTTAGACTAGGCTAATTTAAATTCAAAGATAGCACTAGCTAATATTGTAAAGGGAGTTGCGTATGAAAAAATATATCTTACTCGTATTTGTCGTAATTATAGCAGCCGCAGGCTACTTCCTGCTGGCAAGAGGCCAGCACAAGCTCGCAGCCAACGCCGCCGTCAGCGTAACCGACAGCACCGGCGCCAAGGTACACATCCCAGCGGAGCCCAAAAGAATCGTCTTTCTCAATGCCTCCAATCTGGAAATCTTCACCTCCATCTGTGGCAAGGCCGTCGGCAGACCTACCAGCACTTCATATCCCGATGACATCAAGGAAAGCATTAAGGACATCCCCGAAGTAGGCATGATCCACGCGCCCAATCTGGAAAAAATCATGAGCCTGAAGCCTGATCTGGTTGTAGGCACCAACGTACCCTTCCACGTAATGCTGCGCAAGCCTCTGGAAATGGCCGGCGTGCCGCTTTACCTGAACATGATAAACTCCTATGAGGATGTGCTGAAAAGCATAGACGACTTCGGCCGTTTTGCCGGCAGAGAAAAGGAAGCTGCCGCCAAGCGTGCGCAGATAGAAAAGGAATATGCTGCGCTGACACAGGACGTACAGAAGGGCAGGGGTCCGAAGGTGCTGATTATCTTCGGCTCGCCGGACAGCTTCAACATGTCCACCAAAAAGAGCTTCGGCGGTGACCTGGCAGAGCGTTTGGGTGCCGTAAACATTGCGGACAAGGCCGAGAACGTGAAGGACAGCAGCTACATTCCGCTGAGCATGGAATTCGTAGCCAAGGAAAACCCCGACATCGTGATGCTGATTACCATGGGCGGCAGCAAGGAAATTCTGGAAAAGCTGCGCGCCAATATGCGTGACAACGCCATCTGGCATGACGTGAACGCCGTGAAGAATAACCGTGTGTACCAGCTGCCGCCGAGCTTATTTACCGTTAACCCCGGCACGCACACCATCGACGCGATGAAGATTATGAAAGAATATATGTATGGAGAGGTCAAGTAATGAGCAATGATGCCAAAACAAAAGAAAAAGTGCGCATAGCAGTGTTCTTCGGCCTGTGCATCCTGCTCGTCGCAGGCATCTTCATGAGCATCGGCAGCGGTACAGTGAGCCTTACGGTGAGCGAAACATGGGCGGCGCTGCTGGGCGAGGCAGATGCGGACACCGACCGCATTGTGAACCTTATCCGCCTGCCCCGCACGATTGTTACGGTGCTTGTAGGAGCTAACCTGGCTTTGGCAGGCTGCAACCTGCAGGGCGTGCTGCACAACCCGCTGGCAGACCCCGGTATCATCGGCGTGAGTGCCGGTGCGGGACTGTTTGCGATGGTGATAATGCTGCTTTTTCCGGAGCAATCCGCTATGGTGCCGCTGGCAGCCTTCGTCGGCGCCGTGCTTTCCACGGGCATCGTCTTCTTCCTGGCTTGGGAAAAGGGCATTAACCCCTTGCGCATGATTCTGGCAGGCGTGGCGGTTGCCACCTTCTTCGGCGGCGGTATGGCGGCGCTGAACGTATTTTACAGCGACAGAATCCAGGGCACGGTTATGTGGATGGCCGGCGGCTTTCAGGGGCGCAGCTGGGGGCATGTGGAAATGCTTTTGCCTTATAGCGCGATTGGTATTATCGGCACGATTTTGTGTGCGCGTTCCCTAAATGCGTTGCAGTTAGGTGATGAGCTGGCCAAGAGCTTGGGCGTACGCGTTATGCGTATGCGCACAATTTTAATCTTTCTTTCCGCGCTGCTGGCGGCGGTTTCCGTAAGCGTAGTAGGCATGCTGGGCTTTGTGGGCCTCATCGTGCCGCGCATCATGCGCCTGTTAATCGGCAGCGACCACGAATACCTGCTGCCCTGTGCGGCGATTGCCGGCGGTGCGGTGGTAACACTGGCTGATACGGCGGCAAGAACGCTTTTCAGTCCGCTGGAAATTCCCGTGGGCATCTTCATGTCCTTCATCGGCGGTCCGTTCTTCTTGTATCTGCTGAAACGGAGGATGCGTTAAGCTATGAATATCCCGACATTACATACACAAAAAATTACTCTGCGCTACGGCGAGCACACGATAATCAGGGACCTGACGCTGGATATTTCTCAGCCGGAGATTGTGACGATTATCGGGCCGAACGGCAGCGGCAAATCAACGCTGCTGAAGGCGTTATGCCGCCTGCTGGAGCCTGCGAGCGGTACAGTTTATCTGGACAGCAAGGATATCAACAAAATGTCTACGGAAGAGGTGGCGCGCACGCTGGCGGTGATGGCGCAGAGCGCAAACGCTCCCGGCGGCACGACGGTGGAGGAGCTGGTGTGCTACGGACGAATGCCCTACCGCAAGTTCTTCGACGGCCTCAATCAGGAGGACCGCCTGGCGATTGAAGAAGCGCTGGAGTTTACGGAGCTGGGACCGCTGCGTACGCGCCTGGTGCATACCCTGAGCGGGGGCGAACGCCAACGCGCGTGGCTGGCGATGGCGCTGGTGCAGAAGCCTAAGATTCTGCTGCTCGATGAGCCTACGACCTATCTTGATGTGCATCATCAGCTGGAGCTGATGGAGCTTGTTGTGCGATTGCATAACGAAATGGGACTGACGGTTATCATGGTGCTGCATGACTTGAACCATGCGGCGCGCTACAGTGAGCGACTGATTGCGCTGAAAAAGGGCACCATCATGGCAGACGGGCCTACGGACGAGGTGTTCACGCAGTCTGTGATTGAAGAGCTTTATGATGTGAAGGCTGTGATCATGCGTGTCGAGGCCAACGGAACGCAGTACCCCGTGTGCTTTCCGTATAGTGTAGAGGAGCATGATTAAGATGAATAAATTCATGAAAACAATCGCTCTTAGCATGGCAATGCTGTGCCTGGGCGCAGGTGCCGCAGGTGCGGCGCAGTTCAGCGATGCGCAGAGCGGTAAAAATTTAACAGCAGCGCAGCTGGCAAGCAAGCTGCAGAAGTATGATGTAGTCTTCTTTGGTGAATATCATGACCAAAGTGAAATACACCAATATGAATTAGAGCTTTTGGAGGCAATGTATAAGGCAAAAGGCGCGAAACTGGCCTTATCCATGGAAATGTTTGAGGCAGATAACCAAAGTAAGTTAAATAACTTTTTGGCAGGTACTTTGAGCGAGGAGAATTTCCTGGCTACCGCCCGCCCTTGGCCTAATTACGGCACGGATTATGCTCCGCTGGTAAATTTTGCCAAAGAAAAGAAAATGCCCGTTATTGCCGCTAACGTACCGCGCTTTTTGGCAGCGCACGTAGCGAAAAACAACGCTTCGACGGAGGGCGTGGAGGCGCAGTATCAGCAATGGCTGCCCAAGCATACCTATGCTCCCGAGGGCGCGTATAAGGATAAATTCTATGCGCAGATGAGCTCCCCGGCAGCTCCGATGAAAATGCCGCCGCAGCGCCTGGCTGCCGTGTATGCGGCGCAATGCCTGAAGGATGACAAGATGGCCGAGAGCATTGCGGCGTTTGCCGACGCACATCCGGATATGCAGATTTTGCATATCAACGGCTGCTTCCATTCCGACGCGCATCTGGGAACAGCGCAAAAGCTGGAAGCTTTGCGTCCTGAACTCAAGGTTGCCGTAATCACACCGCTGGAGCGCAAACAGAATGGCGAAAAGCCTGCGGGTAATTTTGTCGTTTGGTTCGACAGAAAATAAATTCTTCCGATATTTTTTATCCGTTAGTTAGCAGTTGCTGACTTTAGCGGTGCGGATTATGTTGTGACTGCAACCAAGACACAGCTGGAGAAAAAAGAGGTTCCTACTGCTGTTCAAGTAGTTACTCAAGAAGAAATGAAGCAAATGGGTGCTTATAGTGTGCAAGATGCCTTAAAATATGCTACTAGTATTGACGTACAAAGCTTTGGTATGACTGGTAATCAAGTCATGGTTCGTGGTATGGATACAATGCACAGCTTGATACTTGTCGATGGCAAGCGTATGGCTGATGAAGATACTCCTGCCACTCAGAACGTATATGTTTTGAATCGTATTAACATGGCTGATGTTGAGCGTATTGAAATTATTCGTGGTGCTGGTAGTGCTATCTATGGTTCTGAAGCTATGGGTGGTGTCATTAACATTATAACCAAGAAAGCTTCTAGTCCTAATGCTGTGGTCGGTTTTAGCACTGGCTCTAAAGAAACTAGTGAATACTTTAATTATGCTTCTGGTCGCCAAGGCAAAGTTGCTGTAAAGATTGATGGTCGTCGTACTAAAGTTCGTGAGCGTTTTAGCAGTCCCGGCAACAGCAACCAATTTGGTAACAAATTGTACTTTAATGCTGACGTAGATTATGCTTTTGATGAAAATCGTGGCTTAGATATTACTGCAGGTTACATGAAAGAAAAATTACAGACTAATGCAGCTTCTACTAGTGCAACTTATGGCTTATCTACCCAAAATCAATCCTACAATCAAGAACGCAAAGATTTTGGTTTAATGTATTATGGTAAAGATCAGAAGAACGATTATAGCTTCAGAACTTATTACAGTGAATTAAGCAAGGATCAAACTGCTATCAAAACTTATAAAGATAGACCATACTCTACGGTATTTGGGTCTTTCTTAAATACTAATGATGAGCACAAATTCAAAAAATTAGTTGTTGAAGGTAAAGATACTTATACTGCTAATGAAAACAATAAAGTTACTTACGGAGCAGAATATAAACATGAAACATCTGATAGAACATATCGTTCTTTGTTCTTACCTGTAATGCCTTGGGGTGTTGGTGTTTCTGACCATACTATTGATACTTACGCAGCGTATGTTCAAGACGAAATTAAATTAGGAGATAAGCTGTTAGTTATTCCTGCCTTACGTTGGGATTATCATGACCAATTCGGTAGTGAAATTACTGCTAAACTTGGTTCTACTTATAGCTTAAATGCTAATAATAGAATTAAATTTAATGTTGGTACTGGCTACCGTGCACCGACTTTATATGAACTTTATGCTAACATGCAAAAAGCAATGGGTGGTATGACGGTTAATGTTGTTGGTAATCCTGATTTACAGCCTGAAAAATCTTTTGATGTAGATTTTTCTTTTGAAGGCGAAAGTGGTAAAGCAAATTATAAAGTATCTCCATTCTATAACAGAATCAAAGATATGATTAATAGTTCAGATACTAAATATTATGATGCGGACGGAAATCTGTTGAATAAGTATATTCCTGGCTTGGCTGTTCGTGCTGATAGCAGTTATGAAAATATTAATAAAGCTGAAATTTTTGGTACTGAAGTTGAATTTGGTTATAATTTTGATGGACATTGGAATTTAATGACTAACTATACTTATTTAAGTGCTAAAGACAAAGACACGGATGAGCGTTTATCCAGCAGAGCTAAACATTCTGGTGCAATTAAATTAAGCTGGACTGATGCAGAAGAAAATCCGTTGACTGCAACTTTGGCGAATAAATGGTATGTTGATTATCGTTACTCTGGTGAAGATTACACATATAATACGGTTAATTTCATCGTTAATAAGGTAATTAATAAAAATTGCCGCGTTTACGCTGGTGTAGACAATATCTTTGATAAAGATCTTGGTGAAAACTTGTGGATTGATGGTCGTATGTGGCGTGTAGGCGCAGAGATGACCTTTTAATTAGAGTTTTGATTCCATAATATACAGCATACTGCTCCTTTCTGTACTTTGGGGAGCAGTATGCACCTCCTGTAAAAGTACGACAGCATTTGTAGATTTGTGAGGAAAATATGCAGGCAATAACAGATTTGATAATGTACTTTCATAAGGGCGGACTGGTTATGTGGCCGTTGCTCGTCTGTTCTATAACTGTGATAGCAATCGCCATTGAGCGGTTTATATATTATAAGAGCGTGGACAGCGGCGCGGCCTTTGCCGCCCGCTATTGCGCTGCCGTGCGCAGCGGTGATTTTGCAGTGGCGACGGAGCTGGCGCGCAAGGGCAGCGGTCAGTGCGCGCAGATGCTTGCCGATGTGGCGGCGATTGATGGCGGTAAGGCCGAAAAGAGCGCCTTTCTCGAGAGCCGTGCCGGTATTTTTATGGCGACGCTGCACGATAAGCTGGATTACCTGGGCATTATCGTAACGATGTCCCCGCTTTTGGGACTGCTGGGTACTATCGTGGGCATGATCGGTGCCTTCAGCATTTTCAACGTAGAAGCGGGTGCGCCGATAGCGATTACCGGCAGTATCGGCGAAGCACTGATTGCGACGGCGACGGGCTTGTGCGTGGCTATTCTTTCACTGTGCGCACATTCCTATTTCGCTCACCGTATGGACAACATGATTACGGATATGGAGCAGTGCTTCAGCGCGCTGCTGGAGGCTGAAACAAGGAGAGGAAGATCATGAAGCTGCGAGATGTGCGTAACAGGAAAACGCCGCCGCTGATGATTATCCCGATGATTGATATTATGTTCTTCCTGCTGGTCTTTTTTATGCTGAGCACGATGTATATGATTGACCTGAAAACGATTCCGGTGAAGCTGCCGCAGGCAAAAAATGCGGCGACGGATACCACGACAACCTTTGCCGTAACGATGAAGGCCGACGGCAGCATTTATTTGGGCGATGCCCAAACGGATGCGGAGGCCTTGGCGCTGCAGGCAGGCCTGGAGCAGCAGAAGAACAAAAACTTCGCTGTTGTCATCCGTGCGGAAAAGGCGCTGGAGTACGGTGAGGTAATTAAGCTTGTAGATAAGCTGAAGGGCGCAGGCGTAGCACGCTTCGGCCTGGCAACGGATGGCGGTAAGTAACGATGAAGCAGATAGAAAAGCTGCAGGCGAAGGCACGTCAGCGCTTTGGCTTTTGCGGTTCACTGATAATACATTTTATATTGTTCGTCGCACTGGCGTTTTCGGGCGTTTTTGCCATGCAGCCGCCGGTTGCGGATGCTGACACCGTTGTGTTCTTTGATGCCGGCGGCGGAGGTGGCGGCGATGAAGCTGTCGCTGATGCTGCCGACGATGGCGAGGAGCAGGTGGAGGAAGTCGTGGAAGAAGAAACGATTACTCTGCCTGATGGCAAGATAGAGCATAAGCAGGTTGTGAAGCATGTAGTGAAGCATGTGCATGCAGGTGCAAAAAAAGGCAGCGGCAGTGGCAGCGGCGGCGGTCACGGAACAGGCCATGGCACAGGCACCGGCAGCGGTATTGGTCCCGGCAGCGGCAGTGGCAGCGGCGGCGGTCACGGTGCAGGACACGGCAGCGGCATTGGCGATGGCGTCGGCCCCGGCATTGCGCGCAATCCCAAGGTGCCTCCGCGCGTAGCCTCAACTGCGGCTCCGGTTTATCCGCAGGCGCTGCGTGATGCGGGAATCGGCGGGCGCGTTGTCGTGCGTGGCGTTGTAGGCATCGATGGGCGCGTAGAAAGCGCCGAAGTAGTGCGCTCCAGCGGCAACAGCACCTTGGATAACAACGCCCTCAGCGCCTTCTATAAATGGCGCTTCAGTGCTGCCAAAAACGACGCTGGCCAAAAAGTACGCTGCTACTTCGTACAAGGCTTCCCGTTTGTAATTGAATATAAATGACAGTCTATAAGACAATTTTAACTTAGATTTTCATTGCGCCTGATAATCAAAACTTTGCTCAAACAAACAGGACACCACCCTTGGTGCTGCGCAGACCGGAACGGACGACGAGCTCGCAAGCACATCGATGTCAAGCGAACTGCGCAAGCAATGGACAGGCACAGGATTTTTTCGCTGGAGTGTTGACGCAATCTGCGGATGAACGTCATGCAAAAATCAGCGACGTGAAAAATTTTGCGAATCTAGTCGCCGGAATCCGGCGAAGCAGCCATTAAGGGCGTTTTTTGGATACTTTTTGCCGCCCCGGGCAAAAAGTATCGTAGCACACAAGCGTAAGCAAGCAGGCTATACTTCGCATTACGTATCAGCACATCAACCCTTTGCTCAAACAAACAGCACACCACCCTCGGCGCTGCGCAGACCGGAACGGACGACGGGCTCGCCAGAACCACGATGTCAAGCGAACTGCGCAAGCAACGGACAGGCACAGGAATTTTTCGCTGGAGCGTTGACACAATCTGCGGATGAACGCCACGCAAAAATCAGCGACGTGAAAAATTCTGCGAATCTAGTCGCCGGAATCCGGCGAAGCAGCCATTAAGGGCGTTTTTTGGATACTTTTTGCCGCCCCGGGCAAAAAGTATCATAGCACGCAAGCGTAATGGAAGAACGTCACACATAAATAAAAATAAAAGAAACCCACAAGGAGAAAAACATGAGAAAAATAGCAATCTATGGTAAAGGCGGCATCGGCAAATCCACCACCACCTCAAATTTATCCGCAGCCCTCGCATTAAAAGGCTACAAAGTAATGCAAGTAGGCTGCGACCCCAAAAGCGATAGCACCAAAAACCTCATGGAAGGCAAACGCATCCCCACAGTATTAGAACAACTGAAAGCCAAAGGCGAAGCCTTGAAATTAGAGGACATTGTATTTGAAGGCTTCGGCGGCGTTCTGTGCGTAGAAGCCGGCGGCCCCACCCCCGGCATCGGCTGCGCAGGCCGCGGCATCATCTCCGCCTTTGAAAAGCTGGCCGAGCTGGAAGCCTTTGAAACCTACAAGCCTGACATCGTTATCTACGACGTCTTAGGCGACGTAGTCTGCGGCGGCTTCGCCATGCCCATTCGCGGAGGCTACGCACGCGAGGTATTCATCGTATCATCCGGCGAAATGATGGCCCTCTACGCGGCAAGCAACATCGCCCAGGCCATCAAAAACTTTGGCCGTCGCGGTTATGCACGCTTGAAGGGTATCATCCTCAATGCCAAAAACATTGAGAATGAGCAGGAGCTGGTAGCCAAAGCTGCTGCAGAAATCGGCACCGAGGTTGTGCAGTACGTACCGCGCAGCGGCGATATCCAAATTGCCGAAAATCATGGCGGTACCGTCAGCAAATTTGTTAAGGATTCCCCAATGGTACAGGTATACAACGAATTAGCCGAGCGCGTGCTGGCTATGAGCGAGGACGAAGAAGAATAGGAGGCAGTACATGGGCTTAAAGGAAGATGCAATGTGGAAGATGGCCGAAAAAATGGGCATGCCCAAAAGCGCCATCGAAGCCATCAAGGCTAAGCAGAAAAACGGCGACAAGAGCGCTATGCCCGACATGGGCAAGATGATGAGTATGATGCAGGCCATGAAGGGTGACAAGAAAGATGAAATGCGCAAAATGGCTGAGAAAATGGGTATGCCGCCGCAGGCTGCAGGCATGGACGGCAACGAAATCTTAGGCCGTCTGAACCGCTTGAGCAAGGTGCAGACAATCAAGGATGTGCCCCAGCTCACGACAGCGCTGTTCCCCGGCACACACTGTCCGCTGATGGGCGCGGCGATGGTGGCAGGCGGTATCGACGATTGTCTGCTGGTAATCGTAGGCACGGACGAATGCAGCTATTACACCAAAAGCCTCACCATCAACGAGCGCTACGGCGGTATTGCGGGACGCTGCGTTTCCGTTGTGCTCGACAGCCATGACGTAACCTTCGGCAGCACTGAAAGCATGCACAAGGCTTTTAAAGAAATAGTGGCGGAATATCAGCCGAAATGCGTGATGCTCGTCACCACCTGCGTAATTGAGGTAATCGGCGATGATTACGACGCCATTGCCGCAGAGCTGACGAAGCAGTACAGCATTCCGGTAATGGCGGTGCATACCGAGCACTTTAAGTGCGAGGATCACTTCCCCGGTCTGGAGCACGCCATTACTGCCTGCGCTGCCATGATGCAAAAGCAGGACTGCGACGGCAGTGTCAACGTTCTGGGCCAGCGCATGGGCAACTTTGCCGACACGGAGCTGCACGCATTTTTGCAGGCAGCAGGCGTCAAGCTGGGCGTACAGCTGCCAAGCGGCTGCACTGCTGAGAAAATCCGCCGTGCTCCCGCAGCGAAGGTGAACATCGTCGTGCATGATATCGCGCTGCCGTTGGCGCAGACTATGCAGGAGCAGTATAACATTCCCTATGTTTACTTTAACCGCTTCGCAGCGCCGGAAAAAATCCTGCAGACCTATCAGCATCTGTTTAATTATCTGGAGCTGCCGCTGCCTGCGGAGATTGGTGCTAAGTTTGAGGAATGCAAGGAAATGGAGCAGAAGGTGCTGCCTGACGTAAAGGGCGTGCCCTATATCTACGGCAATACGCAGTATGACTGCTTTGAGCTCAACAGCTATCTGTGCAGCCTGGGCCTGGTGCCGCAGCTGATTCAGAGCAATAAGCTGAGCGAGGCTAATTTTGCTGATATCGAAAGCATTCTGGCGCAAACCGACCCATACATCTGCAAGGCGGCAAATATCGCACCGCTGCAATATGTTTACGACGTACTGCATCCGTGGTTCTATATGGGCCATGAGTTCGGTGAGCGCCTGCGCCGCAAGGGCATTGCCCTGCTGCACAGCGACCCGGCAGGCAAAATGCTGGGCTTTGAATGCAGCAGCTTCATGCTGCAGGCAGTGGCGAAGGCTGTAGCCGACGCAAAGAAATTCAGAGAGGAGGCCGGCCTGTGAGCTTAGTAAGATTTTTACCGACACCGTCGGACAGAATGGGAATTATCTGGAGCCTTTTGGCCGTACAGGGAGCTATCGTGCTGGAGTACGGCCCTGCCGGCACCACGCACTACAGCATGGGCTTATACGGAGGCTTGGGCCTGCGCTTTCAAAACCGCCTCTTCACAACGCATATGAGCGAAGATGATGTTGTCATGGGCGATGTAACACGCTTAGAGGAAGCAATTATCGAACTTGATAAAAGCTATGCGCCGAAGGTTATCTTCGTCGTAGCCTCTTCCGTAACTGCCGTCATCGGCACCGACATCAAGGGCGTGTGCCGTTATATGCAAAATGAGGTCAAGGCTAAGCTTGTGGCCTTCGAGCAGGGCGGCTTCCGCGGTGATTACAGCGTCGGCTTGGCCGGAAGCTATAAGCTGCTGGTGTGCAACCTGCCACAGAAGGATGCAGCGCAGGAGGCAGGCGTGTACAACATCATCGGCGCCTCTGCGTGGCGCTACCGCATGGCAAGCGACATCTGGGAGGTAAAGAGCCTGCTGGGTGAAGCACTGGGCCTGCGCTGTAATGCCTGCCTTTGCTGCGACACCAGCGTAGACGAGCTGCAGGCCATGGGCAAGGCACAGGTAAATATTGTGCTGGGCAACGAAGGTCTTGCCGCTGCCAAATATCTTGAAGAAAAGTTCGGCACGCCATATGTTTATGCCGTTCCCTACGGCTACAGCGGCACCGTAAGCTTTTTGGAGCAGGTAGGCGCAGCAGTTGGTAAGGCTCCTGAGCCCATGGTGCTGATGCGCATCAAAATGAAGGAAAAGGGCATGTCCATGCTCAGCATGTATGCCATGATGGGCGGCAGTAAGCCAAGGCAGGCCGCTGTTAAGGGCGATTATGACCTGGTGCGTGGTGTGGGCGCTTTCCTGGAGCAGGCAGGCATCAGCGTGACGCACAAAATGTGCGCGCACAGCCTGAAGGCCATTACCGAACCTGCGGCAGATGTAGAAGCCTACGCCGAGGAGGGCGAATGGCTGCAGAAAATCCGTGAGCTGCGCGACACGCTGCTTTTTGCGGACGATGTGGCGCTCACGCAGGCAGATGCAAGCAACACGAAGGTGCTCATCAGCGCGCCGTTTATGAATGGCGTAGTGGCAACACACCTGCCGTTTATGGGCGAAAAGGGTGCTGATTTCCTGCTGGAGCAAATCCAGGGTTATTATCAAAAGTAAAGTTTAAAGCAAAAGGAGGACACTATCATGAAACAAATTCCTGTAATTTTTTGGACCGGTACCGGTAACACACAAATGATGGCTGACGCTATTGCGGAAGCAATTAACGCTGCCGGTGCGGAGGCTGTTGTAAAAAATGTCAGCGAAATCACTGCTGACGAGGCTGCAGGCTATGATGCTCTGACACTGGGCTGCCCGGCAATGGGTGCAGAGGTGCTGGAGGAATGCGAATTCGAGCCGTTCTTCACCGAGCTTGAAGGCAAGCTGGCAGGCAAAAAGGTAGCGCTCTTCGGCTCCTATGGCTGGGGCGGAAGCTATATGCAGGATTGGGAAGCACGCGTTAAGGACGCGGGCGCAACACTTGTAGCTGACGGCGTACTGGCGCTGGGTGCTCCCGATGACGAAGCCGTGGCCAAGCTGGCGGAAGCAGGCAAGCTGCTTGCCGAGTAAGGCTGAAGCAACACCAAAAACTGCCTTTCAATTTTCAGAAGGGCAGTTTTTTAGTGAAGCGCTTGTGTTATAGCAATTGGCAAATAGCTCGCTTTATGATATTATTTAAGAACACATCCTATTGACTTTATACCTGCTATATAGTGTAGACTGTATCATCATAAAAGAAAGTATATAACGTCGCGGCAGTGTTTTGACAAAAGCTGCTGCTCGCGCTTTAGAATATATATGAATAGAGGATAGGAAAGCTTTATGTTCAAAACATTTCTCATCTATTATAAACCGTATAAGGGTATTCTGCTCTTTCTCGTGATAGGCTCGCTGCTGCGTGCGCTGCTCGAGCTGTTCTTTCCCTATGTAGTGAAGCTGATGCTGGAACAGCAGCTGCCGCTTAAGAATCTGCCGCTGCTCCTTGAATGGTCGGCGGCACTGCTTGCCATGTATCTGGTAAACTTCGGCATGCATTTCAGCATCATCTACTGGGCGCAGTCCATGAGCTATTCCATGGAACGCGATATGCGCCGCGATTTGTTCAGCCATCTGCAGAAGCTGTCCTTCGGCTTTTACGATAAAAATAAAAGCGGTCAGCTGCTTTCGCGCCTCACAAGCGATTTGAGCGAAATTAACGGCTTCGCAGGCAATGCACCGATTGATCTTATCGTCTGCGGGCTGACGATGGTCGGCACGATGGTTATTCTTATTTACATGAATCCTATGCTGGGCAGCCTTATTGCCTTCCTGCTTTTGGTGAAGGCAGTGCATACCGTTTTCGTCAACCTGCGCATGAAAAAGGCATTCTTTGCCAATCGTGTGGCAATGGGCGAGGTAACGGGCAAGGCTGCGGAAAGCATTAACGGCGTGCGTCTGATCAAAGCCTTCGCCGGTGAGCGCAGCGATATGGCGCAGTTTATGGAAAAGGCGGATGCCTATCTGAAAGTATGCAAAAAATCCTTCAAAATAACATCTTATTTCGTCGGCAGTATGATTTTCTTCAGCAACTTTATCAATGTGGCGATATTAGTAGTGGGCGGCCTGCTGATAAATCAGGGGCTGATGAGCTTCGGCGAGCTGGTGGCCTTCTTCCTCTACGTGGGCCTGTTTATGAAGCCGCTGATGCAGCTTTTAGGTTTCATTCAGGTATATCAGCGCGGTATGGCAGGCTTCAAGCGTTTTTATGAGCTGCTGCAGGAAAAGCCCGAGATTGTTGATGCACCGGATGCTAAAATCTGCCCGCCCTGCAAGGGTAACATCACCTTTGATAACGTCAGCTTTGCCTATGCTGACGGCAGACCTGTTATCCGCAACCTTTCGCTGAGCGTGGCAGCAGGTGAAACTGTGGCCTTTGTGGGCGCTACGGGAGCAGGCAAAACAACTATTGCCAGCCTTTTGCTGCGCTTTTACGAGCCGCAGAGCGGCAGAATTCTGCTGGACGGTAGCGATATCCGTGAATTTACGCAGGAGTCGCTGCGCAGGCAAATCGGCCTGGTGCAGCAGGATGTCTTTCTCTTCGGCGACAGCGTGCGCTATAACATAGCCTACGCTAAACCGAATGCGACAGCGGATGAGGTGCAGGCGGCAGCGAAGGCGGCTGCGGCGGATGAGTTCATTCAAAAGCTGCCTGCAGGCTACGATACCGAGGTGGGTGAGCGCGGCGTGAAGCTGAGCGGCGGCCAGAAGCAGCGCTTGGCGATTGCGCGTGTCTTCCTCAAAAATCCTCCGGTAGTAGTGCTGGATGAGGCTACAAGCGCACTCGACAATATTACTGAGCAGCAGATACAAAAGGAGCTCGACGAGCTGGCGGTAGGACGTACCACGCTGATTATTGCGCACCGTCTTTCCACCATCCGTCATGCGGACAAGATTGTGGTGCTTGACGAGGGCGCTGTTGCGGAGTGCGGCAGCCATGAGGAGCTGCTGGCGCGCAAAGGGCGTTATTATGATTTGTATCAGAAGGAGTAAAGCAGAGGCTTGCGGATGCAGGCGTACTGCAGAAGATAATAAAATAGCGCATGCTGTTGCTAAAGCGTGCGCTGAGAATACAGAAAACCCATGTCTTGCCGATTTCGGCGGGACATGGGTTTTTGAGTTTGGGTTTAATTTTTCGTAGTAGGGTTGCTTTACGTGCTTAAGCCTCTTCCTTTAGCTTCTCTACATCAGCGAAAGATAAATTTGTAAGCTCAGCGATAACCTCGAGAGAATAGCAGCCTTTGGCCAGCATGCGCTTAGCAGTAGCGAGTTTCTCTTTAGCAAGACCGATAGCTTCACCTTCAACAAGGCCGATTTCCTTGCCTTTGGCAATACCCACAGCTTCGCCTTCACGTCTTTCATCTAACAAACGTGCTTCCATAAGCATAAATTCTCGCCTCACTTTCGTATCTAATTTGAGATAGCTGATTTCATCGTCAATCTGTTTAGTGAAATCAGTATTAGAGTGGTTAAGCGTCTTCCTTCAGCTTTTCCACATCAGCGAGAGATAAATTTGTAAGCTCAGCGATGACCTCGAGAGAATAGCATCCCTTAGCCAACATGCGCTTAGCAGTAGCGATATTGGCATTTGCTTCACCTTCGGCAATACCTTCACGTCTTTCATCTAACAAACGTGCTTCCATAAGCATAAATTCCCGCCTCACTTTCGTATCTAATTTGAGATAGCTGATTTCATCGTCAATCTGTTTAGTGAAATCAGTGGTTACAATGTGGTTGTTTACATAATCATAAAAGCTCTTGATGTCTTTAGAAATATCGCCATGCGTACCTTTGGTGTTCAAAATCATGGTGGTCGCTTCATCGGGAAGCTCCAGCTCCAAATTCTCCAGACAACGTTTTTTAAAGGTATAGACATAATTACATTTTTCAAAGAAATCAAAAACACAGATAAAAATGATAAAGGTCGGTGGCAGCAGGTCATAAGGCTGGCCTGCCTGCAGCAAATCAATATCAAGCAGCGCCTGATAATAGCGGGAACGCTTGGGAAGAACGTAAGTGTCCGTATCGGGATTTTTATTGTTTTTCACCTGCATCTCCAGATTATAATGAGTATTTTTGTCATCCGCTACAATGATATCAAGGCGGATGCCGCGACTGGTGTACTCAGGCTCAAGCGTCTTTTCTGCCTCCAGATAGTTGATGTCGGCAATTTCTATCTGCAGCAGCTCCTCCAGCAGGTGCTTGCATATACGCTTGCGCGACATAACCTTCTTGAAGATGAAATCGCTTTGGATAGTCAAGTTTGCAAATTTTGTTGCCAGGTCTTGCATGGTTTTTCTCTTTTCATTTTAACACAGATAAAGTAAAAAATACATAAGCAGCGCAAAAACAAAAAAGAGTAGTACTCTGGCGATTAAAAATCGTCAGTTCGTACTACTCTTAGAATGTACCATATAATATAAATGGCCTTGCTTAAGCTTCTGCAGACAAAGTGCATCTGCAGGATATACTGCTTATTTAATTGTCCGCAGGTAAATGAGCCGGATGCTTATGATTACTTGCGGTTTTGAAGAACTTAGTTTAAGTGTACTTGAAATACAGGGGAATGTCAAGGGAGGGAACTTTTCATGCGAACATTATACTTACTATAATCCGGTTATAATACGGGTACTTCTATTTTAGAAATGAAGTTGTCATGCGAATCGGTTGACCAGTAATTTCTTAATGTTTTGATATAAATAATATTATTTGTTTTTAAATTCAGTGCTTTGCAAAAATTAGTTAAAAGTGGTTTGGCCGTATTAACTGCATCGGCAAAATTGGTATTAACGCAGATTTGCAGATACAGGCCGTAAGGCTTTATGTAATTGTGCCGTTTTTTATTAGTCTTGCAGAAAACTTTGTAGGATTTCGGAGAAAAATCGGTAATTGTTTCATTAAAAATAAAACCGCTGATACTATATTCTTTAAGCCCGTTTTGGTCGACAGCCGAATTCAGCAGGGTGGCAGCAGATAAAAAACGTTCCTTTTGCGGTAAAGAAAGCAGAATATCCTCGCTTACCAAAAAATATTCCTCTTCTCTATAGGACAAGGTAATTTCGTTCAGTTTGCAATCATTGTAGACATTTATGGTATTTATTTTAGATTTTATGTTATCGCATAATTTACTAGTCAGTTCTATTTGTTTTGTCAATTTATGTAATTGTTTGTTGAGCAGAGAAAGAGTATCGTCAGGAGTGCGGTGCTCCAAAAAATTCTTTATATCGTTAAGGTGGAAGGCCATTGTTTTCAAATCCAAAATAATTCCCAAGATGAAAAACTGCTTCAGCGAGTACATGCGATAACCGTTCGAATCTACATAATCAGGCTTAAACAAATCCTTTTTATCGTAGAAAATCAGCGTCTGTTTTGATATGTTATATAATTGCGCCAAGTCACTTGCGTAAAAGAAATTGCTTTTGTCTATCATTTTAAAACCTCTCCTATTGACATTATAGTTACTATATGGAGTATACTGTATCATCATAACATAAACAACATAATAATGCTAGAGTATTAGCATTGCGTTAGTGTATGAGTGTATGGTGAAATTATTAGGAGGTATTGTATTTTTATGTTAAAAATGAACCGAAAAAAAGTTGCCGCTTTATTCATGATTTTGGGAATTTTGCCTCAAAGCGTAAGCTTTGCAGCAGAAAAGCTGGATCAATATAATTTAGACGAAATTGTCGTAACAGCTTCTCAGGAGAAAATTAAGCAGGAGCTGAATACTCCTGCTACTACCGAAATTTTCACTGCGGAAGATATTAAAAACTACAACGGCAGCAACGTACAGGAAGTACTGGAGTATGCTGCGGGTGCGATTGCCGCTCAGCCTACCGGTGTAGGCTCTACCTTTGGTATGAGAGGTTTGACCGGTGCAAGCCGTAACCCGACTATTCTGGTTGACGGTGTTCCTTTAAATATGCAGGGCTTCGGTAACCTGGACGCTATTCCCGTTAATGCTGTTGAAAGAATCGAAATCATCCGCGGTACCGGCGCAGTTCTTTACGGCACCGATACCTTGACCGGTGTTATCAATATTGTTACCAAGCAGACTCCGCAAATTTCCGCAAGTGCAGGCTACGGCAGCAGAGGCAAGCGTCTGGCTACCTTGAATGTAAGCGAAGATAAATTCGGTATGGCATATACACATGACAGAATTGCGGAACGTAACTGGTATACCGCAAAGAAAACCTCTAAAGGCATGTGGATGGAAAAACACAGTGCTATGTTAAAGTATAAGCCCAATGATAATTTATCTATGAGATATATGCTTACCGATAACCAGAACGATTACGATAAGTTTGCTGCCCTCAAAAAGACAGGCTCCAACGAAACCAATATCGTTTTCCATGATCTTAATGTAGCATACAACAACAAAGGCTTGGATGTTACCGTATTCGGTCAGAAGCGTAAATACAAAAACAATGCTTATAACGCAGCTTACGAGCTTATGCCTAAACAATCCCTGCGCAGAACCAGCTGGAACTATGGCGTAGATGCTAAGTATAATTTTGATATCGGCAAGTTCAACATTACTGCCGGTGCGGAAGTGGCTTTGGAAGCAGATTCTCACGGTAACGTTAAAGGCACATCCTTCGACCTGGATATGATTAAACGTCATAGAAAGGCTGTATATATTCAGGCTGTTGACAACATGACCGACAAAACCACCTTATCCTTCGGCGGCCGTGAAGTAATGTATGACGACATGAAGAATGAATTCCTGCCGTCCTTACAATTACTGCACAAGCTTAACAATAAGGATACCGTGTTCCTGAACGTCAACAAATCCTTCCGTATGCCTACCATCGGTGACCAATATTCCGACAGCGATTCTATGATTTTCAATGATAACCTTGGTCCCGAAACCGGCTGGAACTATGAAATCGGCTGGAAGAAGCTTTTGTCTCCCCGCGAATTCTTAAAGGTTTCTTTGTATCATCTGGATATCAGCAACAGAATCTTTACGCAGAAAATCGACGATGACCACAGCATGGTTGTCAATGCCAATAAATTCAAAAACACCGGCTTAGAGGTTTCCTATGAAGGCGTTTTGAGCGACCACTGGAGCTTCAAGACCTCTGTTGCATATTCCGATCCTAAGCAGATTGATAAACCGGGTGCCGATTTCAGAAACTGCGATGATAAGCTGCTGATTAACAGCGTTTTAGGCTATAAAAACGGCAAGCTGGCAACCAATCTGTTACATCAATATGCTGCTATGCGTTATCTGTCTTACGCACCGTATTCCGGCAATGGCATCAAGCAATATCTGAGCTTTAATGCTACCTATCAGTTCGATAAAGAAAACAGCGTGAAATTTGCTGTCAACAACATTCTGAACAGAACCGAAGAGATGGCTGCTTCCAGAGGCTGTCTGCTGCCGTACCGTGACTGGTTCATTACTTATGAAAGAACATTTTAATAAAATGCTTTGAAGGTGAACAATGAAAAAGCTGTTTCTGGTAATAATGGCATTGTCCTTATTGTTAGTCACCGGTTGTGGCAAGGAGTCCTTGTCCTCGCAGGAGCAGGGCAGCGGTTATACTGTTGTTGATGCCAGAGGCAAAAAGATAACCTTTGCATCAGCACCTAAAAGAATAGTTTGCTTAAATTACAGCGCTACAGATATTTTGACGGACCTTATACCTACAGAACGGATAATTGCTACGGATATGTGGGCAAGGGAAGAGGATTTGTCGAACTGCTACGAAAAGCTGAATGGCATACCTGTATGCGAAAATAATCCTGAGCAGATTATGAAATTTAAACCGGATCTTGTTATTCTGACTGACGGCAGAGCTAACGAGCTGGCGGACACTCTTGACAGTGTCGGCATCAAGACCTGTGTCTTGCGTCAGCCCAAGACTATACAGGAAATTCCGGATTACATTAAAATTGTGGGTGAGGTAGCAGATAATAAGGCTGCTGCCAACAGCCTGGCAGAAAAGGTTGCCGCATATCTTAAGGCTTCTACCGAAGGTCAGAAGATTGAAAGCGTTCTGCTGATTCATCCTAACGGCGGTATCGGTCAAAAGGGCTCGATGCCTGCCAGCATCTGCGAAGCATGTAATATTGAAAATCTGGCTGCAAAATACGATTTCCCGCAGTCATCTTATCTCAGCAAGGAACAGATTATTGCTATGAATCCCCAAAGACTGATAGTATTGGATTGGTCCTTTGGCGGACAACATAAAAATGCCGAGATACGCAAGGAAGAAATTTTGAATGATCCCAGCTATCAGACTGTTTCTGCTGTGCAGAACGGGAAGGTTGTTATTGTACCGATGAAATATATGCATTGCTCCAGTCAGTATGTTATGAAGAATCTGGAAGAATTAAAACGTATTATGCGCACTACCCTATAATATAAAAACAAGCAGTGAACTACGAAAAATAGTTCCTGCTTGTTTTTTAGAATATGGAAATATATGGTATGGGGAAAGTTTATGTTCAAAACATTTCCCAACTATTACAAAACATAAAAGGAGAAGGTTATGAGAAAAATTGCAATTTACGGTAAGGGCGGTATCGGCAAATCCACCACCACCTCCAATTTATCGGCAGCACTGGCCTTAAAGGGCTACAAGGTTATGCAGGTAGGCTGTGACCCGAAGAGTGACAGCACCAAAAACATTATGGATGGCAAACGCATTCCGACAGTATTGGAGCAATTAAAGGAAAAGGGAGAGTCATTGAAGCTGGAAGATATTGTTTTTGAAGGCTTCGGCGGCGTACTGTGCGTAGAGGCCGGCGGACCTACTCCGGGCATCGGCTGCGCAGGCCGCGGTATTATTTCTGCCTTTGAAAAGCTGGCAGAGCTGGAGGCCTTTGAAACCTATAAGCCTGACATCGTTATCTATGACGTATTGGGTGACGTAGTCTGCGGCGGCTTTGCTATGCCCATTCGCGGAGGCTACGCACGCGAGGTATTCATCGTATCCTCCGGCGAAATGATGGCTTTGTATGCGGCGAATAATATTGCCCAGGCAATCAAAAACTTTGGCCGTCGCGGTTATGCACGCCTGAAGGGCATTATACTTAACGCCAAGAATATCGAAAACGAGCAGGAGCTTGTAGCAAAGGCTGCGGAGGAAATCGGCACCGAGGTTGTGCAGTATGTTCCGCGCAGCGGCGATATCCAGATTGCCGAAAATCAGGGCGGTACCGTCAGTGAGTTTGTGAAGGATTCTCCTATGGTACAGGTATACAACGAACTGGCCGAACGGGTTTTGGCTATGAGTGAGGACGAAGAGGAATAGGAGAAAAATATGGATTTACAAGAAAAGGCAAGACGCAAGCTGCAGGAAAAGCTGGGCCTGCCGCCGCAGGCTGTGGGCATGGACGGCAATGAGCTTTTAGGACGTTTGAACCGTTTGAGCAAGGTGCAGACTATTAAGGACATTCCACAACTGACGACAGCACTGTTCCCCGGCACTCATTGTCCGCTGATGGGTGCTGCTATGATTGCCGGCGGCATCAAGGACTGCCTGCTGGTTATCGTAGGTACGGACGAATGCAGCTATTATACCAAGAGCCTGACTCTCAGCGATCGCTACGGCGGTATTAACGGGCGCTGTGTTTCGGTAGTATTGAACAGCCATGATGTAACCTTTGGCAGTGTTGAAAGCACGCACAAGGCGTTCAAAGAGATTGTAGCGGAATATCAGCCTAAATGTGTAATGCTTGTGACTACTTGCGTTATTGAGGTTATCGGTGATGATTATGATGCCATTGCCGAGGAGCTGACAAAGCAGTACAGCATTCCGGTAATGGCGGTGCATACCGAGCACTTTAAATGCGAGGACCATTTCCCCGGCTTCGAACGTGCCATTACTGCCTGCCAAAGCATTATGCAGCCACAGGAGTGCGATGGCAGCGTCAACGTTTTGGGACAGCGCTTCGGTGATTTTGCGGATACGGAGCTCTATGCACTGCTGACAAAGTCCGGTGTGAAAATCGGCGTACAGCTGCCTAGCGGCTGCACAAGTGACGACATCCGTCGCGCTCCGGCGGCAAAGGTCAATATTGTTGTCAATGATATTGCTCTGCCGTTGGCGCAGGCTATGCAGGAGCAGTATAACATTCCTTATGTTTACTTCAACCGCTTTGCCGCACCGGAAAAGATTCTGCAGGCCTATCAGCATCTGTTTGCTTATCTGGCGCTGCCGCTGCCTGCGGAGGTCAGTGCGAAATTCGACGAATGCAAGGCGTTAGAACAGGAAACAATGCCTGTTATGCAGGGGGTGCCGTATATTTTCGGAAATACGCAGTACGACTGCTTTGAGCTTAACAGCTATCTGTGCCGTTTAGGCCTTGTGCCGCAGCTGATTCAGAGCAATAAGCTGCGCCAAGAGCATTTTGAGGATATCAAAGGCATTCTGGCGACTACCGACCCGTATGTCTGCAAGGCGGCTAATATAGCACCGCTGCAATATGTTTATGATATACTGCATCCGTGGATTTACATAGGACATGAATTTGGTGAACGTTTGCGCCGCAAGGGAATTGCGCAGCTGCACAGCGACCCGGCAGGAAAAATGCTGGGCTTTGAATGCAACACCTTCCTGCTGAAAATTTTGCAGCAGACTGTGGCTGATGCCAAAGTATTCAGAAAGGAGGCAGGCCTGTGAGCTTAGTTAGATTTTTACCGACACCGTCGGACAGAATGGGAATTATCTGGAGCCTTCTGGCCGTTCAGGGAGCTATTGTACTGGAATACGGCCCTGCTGGTACTACGCATTACAGCATGGGCTTATACGGCGGCTTGGGCCTGCGCTTTCAAAATCGCATGTTCACTACGCATATGAGCGAGGACGATGTTGTAATGGGTGACGTAACACGCCTGGAGGATGCCATCGTTGAATTGGATGAAAGCTATGCGCCGAAGGTTATCTTCGTCGTAGCCTCTTCCGTGACTGCTGTCATCGGAACTGACATCAAGGGCGTGTGCCGCTATATGCAAAATGAGGTCAAGGCCAAGCTAGTAGCCTTTGAACAGGGAGGCTTCCGCGGTGATTACAGTATCGGCTTGGCAGAAACATATAAGCTGCTCGTGCGCAATCTGCCAAAGAAGGATGTAGCGCAGGAGGCGGGCGTGTACAACATCATCGGCGCCTCTGCGTGGCGCTACCGCATGGCGAGCGATATTTGGGAAGTGAAAAGCCTGCTGGATGAAGCGTTGGGACTGAGCTGCAATGCCTGCCTTTGCTACGACACGAGTGTGGAGGAGCTGGAGAATATGGGCCTGGCACAGGTGAATATTGTGCTGGGCAACGAAGGCCTTGCGGCTGCCAAATATCTGCAGGAAAAATTCGGCACGCCGTATGTTTACGCTGTTCCCTACGGTTACAAAGGTACGCTGAGCTTTTTGGCGCAGGTTGGAGAAGTGGTAGGCAGGGAGCCGGATTCTATGGTACTGCTACGCCTGCAAACAAAGGAAAAGAGCCTTTCCAGACTCAGTCTTTTCACTATGATGGGTAACAACAAGCCAAAGAAGGCTGTAGTTAAGGGCGATTATGATTTGGTACAGGGCGTGAGTGCCTTTCTGGAGCAGGGCGGCATCACTGTACTGCACAAAATGTGTGCGCACAGCCTGAAGGCGATTGCCGAGCCGGCGGCAGATGTTGAAGCCTACGCTGAAGAGAGCGATTGGCTGCAGGTAATCCGTGGCTTGCAGGATACACTTATTTTGGCAGATGATGTGGCACTGTTGCAGGCTGATGCAGATAATATGAAGGTGCTTATCAGCGCACCGTTTATGAACAGCGCTGTGGCTACGCACATGCCGTTTATGGGTGAAAGGGGAGCGGATTACCTGTTTGAGCGGATGCAGGCGTACTGCAGAAGATAAAAAAATAGCGCACGCTATTAAAGCATGCATTGAGAATAAAGAAAACCCATGTCCTGCCGATTTCGGCGGGACATGGGTTTTAGTAATTTCTTATAAACCAATCTCAGCTCTATTCAGCTTTAACCTTAAATACAATCGCATACAGCACCGGCAGCACTACCAGCGTCAGCAGCGTTGCTCCGGTCAGGCCGCAGGCAATAGCTACAGCCATCGCATTCCAGAACTGGCTGGCGAACATCGGAATCAATCCCAGTACCGTAGTGAAGGCCGCCAGCATAATCGGACGGAAACGCACAATTGCCGATTCCGTAATTGCCTTGGCAGGCTCCATCCCGGCATCAAGATGCTGCTGAATCTGGTCAACCAGCACCATACTGTTACGGATAATCGTACCGGTGAGCGCCAGAATACCCAGCTCCGCCATAAAGCCCAAAGCGGAATTAAACAGCAGCAGGCCGAAGATAACACCTATTATACCCATCGGCGCCGTCAGCATAATAACCAGCAGCTTGCGGATATCCTGCATCTGCAGCATAATCAGAACGACAATCAGCAGCAGCATCAGCGGTATAGGCTTCATCAGATAATTCAATGTATCGTTGCTGTCCTCCAGCGAACCGCCGACCTCAATGCTCATGCCGGCAGGCAGCTCCTTGCGCAACGGCTCCAGCTCCTTATACACCTGCTTGGTGACATCATTGCCGGTAACGCCGTCAACAATACCGCCGTTGACGGTAATCGTAGGACGCAGGTTGCGGCGCCAGATGATATTGTCCTCGCTGGTGTAGTCAAGATGCGCAATTTGTGACAGCGGCACAGCACCCTGACTCGTAGGAATGGAGATAGTTTCTAGCTGCGAAATATCTGCGCGCTGGTCAGGCTGCAGGCGGAAAACGATACCAATCTGCTGGTCGCCCTCCAGATAGGTTGCCACGGTATAACCGGATACCTGGGCCTGCAGAGCGTTGGCCACAGTCTGGCGTGTGAGCCCCATTTGCAGCAGCTTGTCATTGTCGACCTTCAGCTTAACGGCGTTGGTCTGCTCCAACCAGTCAAGACGTGTCATGTTGACATAGGGATTAGCGGCCATCACCTTGCGCACCTTCTGCGCATATTCCTTAACCTGCGCATCGCTGTTGCCGCTGACGCGGATCATAACAGGATAGGGAGCAGGCGGACCGAGCGGAATCGAGCGGGAGTAGACGATAGCCTCCGGCAGATGTTCGGCAGCAAGCTCGCTGATGCGCTTCTCTAGTTTTTTGCGGTCCTCAACGCTCTTGGCTACGACAACGAGCTGTGCATAGTTATCACGCGGCTGTACCGGATCGATTACCAGCACAAAGCGCGGTGCGCTTTCGCCTACGTATGTGGAAACGTGGTCTAATTCTTTATCGTCCTTAATCAGATTCGTCAGCTTGCGTGCTGCGGTATCTGTAGTTTTAATTGAACTGCCCTCAGGCATATTAAGCTCTACTAAAAGCTCCGGACGTACGGAGGCAGGGAAAAATTCCTGGCTGACGAAGCGCAGCATGAACATGGAAAGTCCCAGCATTGCCAGAGTAATGCCGATAACCGTAATGCGGTGTCCCAATGCCCAGTGCAGCAGCTTGCGGAAGGCGCGGTAGAAGCTGTTGTCATAAGATTCCTGCTTGATAACGGTAGGACGTATCCATTCATAGCCTAATACCGGCGCCAAGGTTGCGGAAACAAGCCAGGACAGCATCAGTGTTACGGTCATAACCGGGAAAAGGCTGTAGGCAAATTCCGAAGCGCTGGCCTTAGAGAAGGCAATCGGCATAAAGCCGAGGCAGGTGATGGTGGTGCCGGTCAAAAGCGGCCAGGCGCAGGTTTTGAAGGCGTAGGAGGCTGCTTCCTTACGCGGCATGCCTTCGGACATTTTTACCTCCATCAGTTCAACGACGACGATGGCGTCATCGACGAGCATACCCAGGGAAACAACCAGTGCGCCCAGGGATACCTTATGCAAATCAATGCCCAAAGCGAACATGGCGCAGAAGGAGCCTAACAAAATCAGCGGGATGCAGCAGGAAATTACGTAACCGCTGCGGCGTCCGAGTGTCATCAGGCTGACTACCAGCACGATGATAATTGCCTCGTAAAGGCTTTCGGAGAATTCGCTGATGGATTTCTTTACTACCTCAGGCTGGTTGGCAACCTGATTAAGCTCCAGTCCGAGCGGCAGCTCCTTTTGGATGCGGGCGATTTCCTTGGCCAGATTTTCGCCAAGCTTGATGTTATCGCCACCGTCCTCCATAGAAAGAGCAATGCCGACTGCGGGCTTGCCGTTATAGTACATCATTGTTTCCGGCGGGTCTGCATAACCGCGGGTGATGGTTGCGATATCGCCCAGGCGGAAGACACGTCCGTTGGCATTGATGGGGATGGCAGCAATATTTTCTACGCTGTCGGGGCTGCCGGTAATGCGCAGGTAGGAGTTGGCTGTGTCGGCCTCAATCATACCGCTGGCATTGACCGAGGTCTGCGCCTTGATGGTGTTGGCAATGCTGTTGATATCCAGGCCAAGCTGCGATAGCTTGGCGGTTTGCATCTGCACGAAGATTTTCTCCGGCTGAACACCTACCAGCTCAACCTTTTTGACATCAGGCACGCTGAAGAAGTCCAGCTTGATTTTTTCGGCGTATTTACGCATATCCTCATAGGTGAAGCCGTCACCGGTAATTGCGTAGATATTGCCGTAAACGTCATCAAAACGGTCGTTAAAAAACGGACCTACGGTACCGGACGGCAGCTCTTTTTTGCCGTCGTTGACGATATTGCGCAGCTCCAGCCAGCGCTGGCGGACAGTGTTGCCGGTAACCTCATCCTTGAGCGCTACGGTAATAACGCAGATGCCGGGGCGCGAATAGCTGGTGATTTTCTTAACCTGCGGCAGACTTTGAATCTGCTTTTCCAACGTATTGGTCAGATGCATCTCCACATCCTTGGCGCTGGCACCGGGCCAGGCTGCGGATACTACCATCTGCTTGACGGCAAAGCTGGGGTCCTCGCTGCGTCCGAGCGATTTAAAGGAAAAGATGCCCATAATCAGCACAAGCACAGCGAAGAAGTAAACTAACTGGCGATGGTTAATAGCCCATTCTGCCCAGTTCGCATGATGTTTTTCATTGTTTGACATCAGATATCACCGCCTTTGGTCAGACGCACCTGTTGGTTATCGACAAGCTTGCTGAGGCCGGCGGTTATCAGAATATCACCCTTGTTTAAGCCGCCTGCCAGACGCACATTGTTGCCTACGTAGCCGGCAACCTTAACGTCCTGCAGCACTGCGCGGTTGTTGCGTACCAGCCAGACCTGTGTCTTGCCATTTACCTGATACAGCGCGGTAGCGGGGATAACCAGCTCGTCCGCTGCTGCCGCAGCGTCCTTAAAGCTTACCTTGGCAGTCATGCCGAGCTTGGCTTCTGCAGGCAGCTGCGGCACAGCAACGCGCACCTTATAGGTACGTGTAATGCTGTCGGCAATAGGCGATATTTCGCGGACAGTGCCCTTCGCCGTAACATCGGGAAGCGCCCAAAAGCTGATTTCCGCCTGCTGGCCTACGCTCAGCTTGACGTTTTCCGGCACGTTTATCTGGATTTCACGCTCACCGCTGCGCACGATGGTGACCATCGGCGTACCGGCTGCCGTTACCTGGCCTGCTTCGCCGGTGATGGCTGCCACAACGCCGTCGGCATCACTCGTCAGCTGCGTGTAGCTCAGCTGGTTGCCGCTGGCGTTGGCGTTGGCCTGTGCCTGGCGCAGCGCAGCATTGGCTGCCTCCAGCTGGGTGTTGTACTGGTCGCGCGTTGCTTCGCTCACAGCACCGCCGGCATACAGCTTGTTAAAGCGCGCCGCATTGTCAGCTGCCAGCTTTTGGTTGGCAACTGCGGATGCCAGCTGTGCATTAGCGGCCTCCACGCTTTGGTTTACATCCTTCGGGTCAATCGTCATCAGAATCTGGCCGGCATGTACCCGGTCGCCTACGTTGACAAGACGGGAAGCGATTCTGCCGGCAGTCTGAAAGGCCAGCTGGCTTTCGTAGCGCCCGCGCACCTCACCAGGATAAACAGCAGAGGAATCGACAATGCTTTCGCCTATCGTCATTGTCCGGACGATGGGGATGTAGTTTGCCTCCTGCGGCTTATGTGTAATACTGCTGTAAAGCTGCCAGCCTGCGGCTGCCAGTACGACAACGGCAGCTCCGGCAACAAGTTTCTTTTTATCAGGAAGTTTGGGAAGTTTTTCCATAATAGACTGCATGATTTAACAGCTCCCTTGCAGAATAATTTTATTGTTGTAAAATTTTTAATCGTTCAATTAAATTATAGGTTCTAAAGAAGATAGCGTCAAGCAACAAAGTTGTAAACAAAAATAAAGCTGCTTTGAAGCAGCTTTATTTAAGGAATATATTTACTTTTTACTAAGTGACGCAAGGTAGGTGTTGAGTGCCTGCAGCAGGTAATCAAGCTCAGCGCCGTTTTGGAAATTGCCTAGCTCGCAGATATGGCTATGCATCAAAAAGAAGAACATGATAATACCTTCCAGTGTGAAGGCAACGTGGGTTGCTTTGATATCCGCAACGATTTCGCCGCAGGCAATCGCTTCCTCAACCAGCTCGGTCATGAACTGATGGATGCGGTACAGCTTGCTGCGCACGTAGTTTTCAAACATGGGCTGCGGAGTCAGTAGCTCGCGGTAAATCAGGTGAATGTTATAGGGGTTCTGCTGCTGCATTTCGGCAATGCCGTCTACATAGGTACGCAGCTTGGTAAGCGGTGAACCTGGCTGCTGGCGGATTTTGTCCTGCAGCTTCAGAAATTTTTCGGCCTCGGTATATAAAACCTCCTGATATAAATTCTTTTTGCCGCCGAAATAATAGGAAATCAACGCACTGTTGACGCCACTGGCAACAGAAATCTGCTTGATGGACACGGCAGCGAAGCTGTCCATGGCAAACAGCTTGGTTGCGGCCTCAAGAATTTTATCAGCAGAGTTGAGATTAGGACTTTCATCTATCATATAACGTAATACCTCGTTGGAATAAATAATGTATGAATATATTATACACGATTTGGGCGCAGATGTAAGCTGATTTTGTTAAAAAAGTGATATTATGAAAATATCTTGTTAAATATGAAAATTTTGTTCGTTAATATGTTGGCTATGTACTGCATTTCTGCTATAATAAAAAAATAACGGAGGTCAGCATAGAAAAATGAGTACATTAGCTATAGCTTTGATGATTGTCATAGCCCTGCTGCTGGCAGGTGTGATAATATTATTGATACAGGGACGCCCAAAGGCGGACATGACGGCGCAGCGGCTGGAGCTTTTGGAGCGCAGGCTTGCGGAAAGCATGTATGACCTGCGTGGCGAGCAGAGCACACTGGCGCGGGCGGCACGCTTGGAAAACCAGGCGGCGAGCGACAGGCTGAGCGAGCAGATTGATAAGCGTGTGGCGCGTCTGGCGGATATGACGGACCAGAATTTGGAGCGTATACGCATGACTGTGGACGAGCGCCTTAATCAATCGCTGGAGCAGAAGTTTGCGCAGGTCAACAAATGCCTTGGCGAGGTGCACCAGTCCTTGGGACAGATGCAGAGCCTTTCCTGCGGCGTGGATGAGCTGCGGCGCGTTCTTTCGAACGTCAAGGTGCGCGGTACCTGGGGCGAAATGCAGCTTGGCAATATCCTCAAGGATATTCTTGACCGTGCCAGATATGTGGAAAATGCGGAGGTGCGTCCGCACAGCGGCCTGCGTGTGGAATATGCCTTGCGTTTGCCGGGGCAGCGGGAGCAGGAGGTGCTGCTGCCGATTGATGCCAAATTTCCGCTGGAGGATTACCAGCGCCTGCAGCAGGCACGTGAGGCCGGTGATACGCAGGCGGCGGATGTGGCGGCAAAGCAGCTGGAGCGACGCTTGAAGAGCGAAGCGAAGGATATCTGCGAAAAATATATCTGCCCGCCCTATTCGACAGATTTTGCCGTGATGTATCTGCCGAGCGAGGGCCTGTTTGCGGAGGCTTTGGCCTTGCCGGGACTGGCAGAGGAACTGCAGCTGAAATTCAGAGTGTGCGTAGCGGGGCCGACGACGCTGGCGGCGTTGGTGAACAGCCTGCAGCTGGGCTTTCACACGTTGGCGGTGCAGCAGCGTACTACCGAGGTCTGGCAGCTGCTGAACAAGGTTAAGCAGGAGCTTGCCGGCTTGGAAACAGCTCTTGATAAAACAGCCAAAAAACTGGAGGAAGGGCAGAACGCCCTGCATACCACCAAGCGCTATACAGCACGCTTGCAGAAGCAGCTGGAGGCTGTACAGTTGTTAGATGAGGAAGATAAGCATGACAAAGAATAATGAGCCTCATCCCTATAAAAAGCCGCCGCTGTGGGTACAGATATTATTATGGGCCTACGGCTTTATGTGGCTGAATATGATTTTTGTTACGGGCTTAAACAGCCTGTATCTCGGTTATATAGATTACGACAGCGGCAGTATTGCCTTCGCCATGACCTGTGGCTTTTGGCTGATTTTCAAATATTTGCCGCGCTTGCTTTAAGAGGGGGAATTTATCATGGAGCAATGGGATATTTATGACAGTGAACGCCGTCTTACCGGACGGACAATGAAAAAGAACGACTGGATACTGCAGGACGGTGAATATCATCTGACGGTGCTTGGCGTTGTGCGCAACACCGACGGACGCTTTCTGATTACCAGACGCGTGCTGACGAAGGCCTGGGCTGCCGGCTGGTGGGAGGTTCCCGGCGGTGCGGTGCAGGCGGGCGAAAGCTCACGCGAGGCTGTGAACCGCGAGGTGTGGGAGGAAACCGGTCTTGATGTTTCGGCCTGCGCAGGCGGACCGGCGCTGACCTATCACCGCGAAAATCCTGGCGAGTGTGATAATTATTTCGTCGACTGCTATCTTTTTACGCTGCCCTTTGCACCGGAGCAGGTAAAAATACGCCCTAATGAAGCACTGGAATACAAGCTGGCGACCTTGGAGGAGATTCAGGAGCTGGCGCAACAGGGAATCTTTTTGCATTATGACAGTATTAAGGATGTTTTTGCAAAATAAAGCTATCTGCCGGCGTTTGCTGTTGAAAAAACACAGCCGGCGTGGTAAAATGTTATGGTAAATGCTTAAATAAATATGGCAAAGAGAAAGTTTGGAGGAATTTACAATGTCAGGACATTCTAAATGGGCGAACATTAAACATAAAAAAGGCAAGGCTGACGCTCTGCGCGGCAAAATCACTACTAAAATCAGCCGTGAAATCACTATTGCCGTTCGTATGGGCGGTGCAGATCCTACCGGTAACATGAAGCTGAAGCTGGCTCTGTCCAAGGCTAAGGCTAACAATATCCCGAAAGACAACATTCAACGTGCAATCCAAAAGGGTGCAGGTGCTCTGGAAGGCCAAAGCTTCGAAGAGATTACCTATGAAGGCTACGGTCCTGCAGGCGTTGCTATGATGGTCAGCTGCCTGACCGATAACCGTAACCGTACCGCTGCCGATGTACGTCACGTATTCTCTAAGCACGGCGGCAACCTGGGTGCCAGCGGCTGCGTAAGCTACATGTTCAAACAAAAAGGTATCTTCGCAGTTAGCGCCGAAACCGGTGTGAGCGAGGACGATCTGATGATGATTGCTTTGGATGCAGGTGCTGAGGATATCAAGAGCAGCGAAGACGGCTTCGAAATTATCACCGATCCGGCTGCTTATGACGATGTAGAAAAAGCTTTGGCTGATAACAATATTGAAGTTGCAATGTCCGAAATCACCATGGTTCCCGATACTATGGCCGAGCTGTCCGGTGAGGACGCCGAAAAGGTTCAGAAGATGCTGGACGCATTGGATGATTGCGATGATGTACAAGACGTTTACACCAACGCTGACTTGCCGGAAGACGACGAGGAATAATATTATTATTACGAAGTAACTGCAATGTGTGCGAAGCATAGTTGCAGAAAGGAAAGCAGGCAGTTGATGTCTGCTTTCTGTTTTTTGAGAGGTTTTTATGCTGGTTTTAGGAATTGACCCCGGTACCGCCATCTGCGGTTATGGCTTGGTAGATATGACAGGCAACCGTCTGCGCCCCGTTTTTTACGGCTCGGTGCTGACGGATAAGGACATGCTGCCGGAGCTGAGGCTGAAGAAGATTTACGATGATATTTCGGATATTATCGAGCACTTCAAGCCGGATCTGCTGAGTATCGAAAAGCTGTTTTTTAACCGCAACGTTACTACCGCGATTCCTGTCGGCCAGGCGCGCGGTGTTGTGCTTTTGGCTGCGGCCAACAAGGGACTGCCGGTGATGGAATTTACGCCGATGCAGATTAAGCTGTCGGTAGTAGGCACAGGCAGTGCAACGAAGGAGCAGGTTATCTATATGGTGATGCATCTGCTCAATATCCGCGAAAAAATTAAACCGGATGATACTGCCGATGCTTTGGCAGCGGCAATCTGCGGTATCAATACTGCGTCTACGCGCAGATGGCAGGAGGGCAGATAAATGATAGGTTCATTGAAGGGCTCTGTTGAAAGCCTTGGCATAGATAACTGCATAATCGAAACTGCAGGCGGCGTAGGCTACCGCGTTTTCATGCCGGCAGCACAGCTGGCACAGCTGACGCAGGGTGCCTCTGTGCGCCTGCATATCCACACCGCAGTACGCGAGGATGCCATTGTTCTTTACGGCTTTTTGAGCCAAGAATATTATGACCTCTTTGAGCTGCTGCTGACCATCAGCGGCGTAGGTCCCAAGATGGCCTTGGGTATTTTATCCGCAGTCAAGCCGGATGCCTTTTATCTGGCGGTGCAGAGACGTGATATCAAAGTGCTCACTAAGCTGCCCGGTATCGGCAAAAAGACGGCGGAGCGTCTGCTGCTGGAATTGAAGGACAAGGTCGGCCCCGTGGCCGCCGAAAGCGGCGACAGCTTCGGCGAAGCAGTAGCTGCCGGTGGCAGCGGCGCGGTAGCGGAGGCTATCGAAGCACTTGCTTCCTTGGGCTACAGCAACAGCGAGATTATGCCCGTAATCAAGAAAATCGAAGGCGCAGAAACCAAGACGAGCGAGGAAATATTGAAGCAGGCCTTAAGGCTGATGATGAAGTAATTTCCCGCAGATAAATCGTCTGGCGGTATTTGAGCCTGCAGCAGTAGGCTGCAAAAGGCTTACTAGGAGGAACTTATGGAATTTGATGATAGAATTATTGCCGGGGCGGAACAGGAAGCAGATGGCTGGCAGTACAGCCTGCGTCCGCGTCTGTTAAATGAATATATAGGTCAGACGCAGGTCAAGGATAATCTGTCTATTTTCATTAAGGCTGCCGCTGCCCGCCACGAAGCGCTGGACCATGTGCTGCTGTTCGGACCTCCTGGTCTGGGCAAAACTACGCTGGCCAATATTATTGCCAATGAGCTTAATGTCAATATCCGCGTTACCAGCGGACCGGCGATTGAACGTCAGGGAGATTTGGCAGCAATTCTGACCAACCTTGGCGACAATGATGTACTTTTTATTGACGAAATCCACCGCTTGTCCAAGACGGTAGAGGAAATCCTTTATTCCGCTATGGAGGATTTTGCCTTAGATATTATTATCGGCAAAGGTCCTGCGGCGCGCAGTGTGCGTCTGGATCTGCCGCATTTTACGCTTATCGGCGCTACTACGCGCCTGGGCGCGATAGCAGCGCCTTTGCGTGACCGCTTCGGCGTGCAGTGCTGTCTGGAATTTTACAAGCCGGAGGAGCTGCAGTTTATTATTACGCGTGCAGCGGAAATCCTGAATGTAAAAATTGACAAGGAAGGCGCTTTGGAAATTGCCCGCCGCAGTAGAGGTACGCCGCGTATCGCGAACCGTCTGCTGAAGCGTGTGCGCGATTTCGCCCAGGTGCTGGGCGTGGAGGTTATCGACCGTCAACTGGCAGACGAAGCGCTGGCTAAGCTGGAGGTTGACCGCTACGGCTTCGACCGCAACGACCGCAAAATTTTGACGACTATCGTCAAAACCTTCGGCGGCGGTCCTGTCGGCATTGAAACGATTGCCGCAGCCGTGAGTGAGGAGTCCTCAACCATTGAGGATGTAATCGAGCCGTATCTGATGCAGCAGGGAATGCTGAACCGCACCTCGCGCGGACGTATGGCAACACGCGAAACCTATAGATATCTGGGAATGCCGTTTCCCGAAAATCAGTAAAGCAGCTTAGCTGCTCAGGAGGAAAAATGAAATTATTATTACACGCCTGCTGCGGTCCCTGTGCCTGCTACCCTACGGAGCAGCTGACGGCGGCGGGTACAGATTTTGATATTTTGTTTTTTAATCCTAACATTCATCCGTACAAGGAGTTCAAGCACAGGCTGAGCACCCTGCGGGAGTTTTGTGAGAAGAAACGCTACAATCTTATTATCGACAAAAGCTATCCTATCGAGGAATGCATCCGCGGTATGCTGTCAGAGCCTACCGTGCGCTGTGCCTTCTGCTACCGTATGCGCTTGCGCTACGCAGCGCAGTTTGCCAAAGAAAACGGCTACGATGCCTTTTCTACTACACTGCTTGTCAGTCCCTATCAGCGCCACGAGCTGATAAAAAAGGAGGCGGAGGCAGCAGCGGCGGAGTTCGGTATTCCGTTCTATTATGAGGATTTCCGCGTCGGCTATCAGCGCGGCGTGGATATCAGCCTGGAGCTGGGGCTGTATCGCCAGCAGTACTGCGGCTGTGTCTTCAGCGAGCGTGACCGCTACGAAATACGCAAAAAGCCTAAGGCGGAAGCAACGCAGGATAAGTTTGTGGTTGTAAGCAAAAATATTAAAATGGTGAACAGATAATTAGAGTTTATAGCGAGACGCAGAAAAGCCTCTCCTAGGGGAGAGGTGGCATCGCGAAGCGATGACGGAGAGGGGAAATGACTAGACTGCAGACCCCTCTCAGTCACCCTATCGGGTGACAGCTCCCCCCTAGGGGAGCCTCTCTTGCTATACGGACAATTCACATTGTCCCCTTAATGGGAGCTTTTCAATGTTTACTGCTCCTCTTATTAAACTTAGCAAATCGAGGAAAAGTATATGCTTAGAAAATTACTGATACTGGCTGTATTGTTATTTACTTTTATATTTGCTTCTGCTGCAGTTGCCGCCGAGCAAATCCGCATAGGAATTGTGGTGGGGCAGGCAACGGCAGAGCTGAGCTGTGAGGATGAATTCACAGTGCGTGATTCAGCGGGCAAAACGACTACGATGCCCAAGGGAAAATATTTCATCCATGCGCAGCAGGGAAAGCTTTTCTTTGATGATAACAATGTATTTGGTAATGAAGCGTTTGTTGCTGCGGCGGCAGGCAAAAGCTCACCGCAAATTAATAAACGCAGTTATAAAGGGGATTTTCAGCTGCAGGCCGAGCAGGGCGATAAGCTGATGGTAGTCAACAGACTGCCGCTGGAGGATTATCTGGCGAGCGTACTGCCGGCCAAAACGATGTCCGTATGGCCTGATGAGGTTATCAAGGCGCAGGCGGTTGCTGCCCGCAGCTACGCTTTATTTAAAATGCAGCACAGCGATAAGGCCTATGCTTTGCTTGCGACCGACAGGGAGCTGCCTTACGGAGGCACAGGCAAGCGCATTGAAAAGGATGCTGTGACGAAGCTGATTCAGGCGACGAAGGGACAGTATCTGGTTGATGCTTACGGCAATGCCATCGAAGCTGTAACTACTTCAAGCAGCGGCGGCAGAACCGAAAGCGCGCTGAATTTGCGCGGTACTGCCGTAAGCTATCTGCAGTCGGTAGAGGATTACGACAGCGACAGCCCAGAATATACCTGGGAAAGTCGCATTGCTCCGGTGCTTCTGGAAAGCCTGGCAGCGCAGCGCGGTTATACCACCGGCAAGCTGACGAGCATACGTCTGTCACCGCTCGATGATGCAGGTGTTGACAGAACGCCCACGGGACGGGTAAAATATATTATCCTTTCAGGTGAGGCCGGCGCTGTCAAAATCAGCGGCAGCGAGCTGCAGGACCTGTTAGGCCTTAACAGCACCTTATTTGATATCGAAACCGGTACACCGGTACCGGAAACGCTCAAGGTGCCTATCGAAGATCATTACGGTATGGAAATAGGCAGCAAGGATATAGGCATTAAGGTCAATGAGTCGAAAAAGCCCGTCTGGAAAAATTTAGTGCGCAGCTACCATTTGCTGGGCGGCGGCAAGGAAGAAAAAATTATTTTCCGCGGCAAGGGCAAAGGCTCCGGCCTCGGTTTGAGTGCCTGGGGTGCGCGCGGCATGGCTAACGCCGATGCCAAGGCTACCTATAAAACGATTCTGGCACACTATTATCCCGGAACTCAGCTTGTCCGTTAGCAGGAAGCTATGTGTCCTGTAATATATAAGAAAAGAGAGAATTTTGCATGTTAGTAACTGATTTTGATTATGATTTGCCACAGGAGCTTATTGCTCAGCATCCTATGGAGCCGCGCGACCATTCGCGCCTGCTGGTGGTTGACAAAAAGACCGGTGAAATTGAGCATAAGCATTTTTATGATCTGGTAAATTATCTTAAGCCCGGCGATGTGCTGGTGTTTAACGATACCCGCGTTATTCCGGCGCGTCTGCACGGCACGAAGGATACCGGTGCCCATGTTGAGGTATTTCTGCTGACCCGCAGAGATGCAACCGACTGGGAGGTTCTGGTACGCCCCGGCAAAAAGCTGCAGGTTGGTGCCAAGATTAACTTCAGCGATGAATTGAGCTGCGAGGTTATCGAGCACACCGACTTCGGCGGACGTGTGGTAAGATTTAAGTATGACGGTATCTTCGAAGAAATTCTTGACCGTCTGGGTGAAACTCCTCTGCCGCCGTATATCACGGCACCGCTGGAGGATAAGGAGCGTTATCAGACTGTTTATAACCGTGAGCGCGGCAGTGCTGCCGCTCCGACTGCAGGCCTGCACTTTACTAAGGAGCTGCTGCAGAAAATCAAGGAAATCGGCTGCGAAGAGGTTTTTGTAACATTGCATGTAGGTCTTGGTACCTTCCGCCCAGTAAGCGAGGCGAAGATTGAGGACCATAAGATGCATAAGGAGTTCTACACAGTATCGCAGGAGGCTGCGGATGCAGTAAACAAGGCGAAGGCCGAAGGACGCCGTATTATTGCGGTTGGCACCACGGCAGTACGCACTTTGGAGGCTGCAGGTGCTGATGGTCAGCTGCACGCCGGCAGCAGCTGGACGAATATCTTCATCTACCCCGGTTACAAATTCCGTCTGGTGGATGACCTCGTAACCAACTTCCATCTGCCGCAGAGCACGCTGCTGATGCTGGTAAGCACTCTGTCTACCCGTGAGATTATGCTGCAGACCTACAAGAAGGCGGTTGAAGAAAAATATCGCTTCTTCTCCTTTGGCGATGCCATGTTTATTACAGACCTCAATAAATAAGATTTTTTGCCTTCGCCGCAAAACCGAAGGCACTGATAAATAATTTTAGGAGATGCATATGACTAAACACGCAGTAACCTACGAACTAATTAAAGAATGTCCGCGCAGCGGTGCGCGTCTTGGCCGCCTGCATACGCCGCATGGTACCTTTGAAACTCCGATGTTTATGCCTGTAGGCACACAGGCAACGGTAAAAACTCTGGCACCGGAAGAGCTGTACGATATGGGCAGCCAGGTTATTTTGTCGAATACCTATCATCTGTTTTTGCGTCCCGGTCACGAGCTGGTGCGCAAGGCAGGCGGTCTGCATAAGTTTATGAACTATAAACGCGGTATGCTTACCGACAGCGGCGGCTTCCAGGTATTCAGCCTGGGTGCTATGCGCAAAATCACCGAAGAGGGCGTAATGTTCCGTTCGCATATCGACGGCAGCAAGCAGCTCCTTTCTCCGGAGGTTTCTACTCAGGTGCAGGAGGCATTGGGCGCTGATATTGCGATGGCCTTTGATGAATGCATCCCGTATCCCGCCGATTTTGATTATGCCAAGCGTTCTACCGAGCGTACCACTCGCTGGGCTAAGCGCTGTCTGGAAACGCATACGCGTGAGGACCAGTCCATGTTCGGTATCGTGCAGGGCGGTATGTATCTCGAGCTGCGCCGCATGAGCGTGCAGCAGCTGACGGAGCTTGATTTCGCCGGCTACGGTATCGGCGGTCTGTCCGTAGGCGAGCCGAAGCCGATGATGTACGATATCCTTTCGCAAACCACCGAGCTGATGCCGAAGGATAAGGCGCGTTATCTGATGGGTGTAGGCACCGCCGACTGCATTGTAGAGGCTGTAAACCTGGGCGTTGATATGTTTGACTGTGTATTCCCGACACGTGTTGCCAGAAACGGCACCGCTATGACGCATACCGGCCGTCTGGTAGTACGCAACGCAACCTACGCAGAGGATTTCCGTCCGATTGAGGAAGGCTGCGACTGCTATGCCTGCCGTAACTTCAGCCGTGCTTATATCCGCCATCTGTTCAAGGCAGAGGAGATTTTCGGTCTGAGACTCTTGTCTATTCACAATCTGCATTTCCTGCTGCATTTTGCTAAGGAAATCCGTGAGGCAATCGCTAATGACTGCTTCCCTGAGTTCCGCGAAAGATTCTTAGAAAATTATCGTTGATAACAAGGATTTTTCCGATTTACAGAGAATATATAAAAGTGGTATAAATAAACCAAACTATTGCATACTAAAAGGTTTGCAAGAGGAGCCTGCAAATATGTCCGAATTTGCGGGAAGTGATAAAATGTGGAGGTGTTCAATATGCAAGGTGGAGATACAATGGCTTTGCTCAATTCTCTCTGGCCCTTTGTTTTAATGGGCGGCATATTCTATTTCATGCTGTGGAAACCCCAAAAAAGAGAGCAGCAGAAAAGACAGGATTTGTTAAACAGCCTGAAGGAAGGCGACGAAATCATTACCATTGGCGGTATCTATGGTAAGATTACTGCTATTTCCGAAAAACGCGTTAAGGTAGAGATTGCCGAGGGCGTAGTAATCGAAATGGCACGCAACGCTATCAGCGGCTTCCAAAACCCCGCTAAGAATTCCTGATGGTGATTGCAGAAGAAAAAGTTGAGCTGCGCAAGTATTTTAAAAGGCTGCGGTCGCAACTGACCGCAGAGCAGGCTGCCTCCGGCAGCCTGCTGACTGCCCGTCAGATACTGGCCTGTGATGCATATCGCAAAGCGAGCTGCATCATGGGCTATTTGGCTTTTGGAAATGAGCTGTCTGTAGACCTGGTTTTGCAGCAGGCCTTGGCCGACGGCAAGACTGTTGCCGTGCCGTTGGTGCAGTCGGCAACGGAGATGGCTCCTGTTCAGCTGGAGAACATGCTGAACTTTGAGCTTGACCGTTACGGCATCCGCAGCGTCCGCCAACCGGCGAAGCTGCTGCAGCCGCAGCAGCTTGACCTTGTACTGGTGCCCGGAGTGGCCTTCGGCCGCGACGGCAGCAGATTGGGTATGGGCGCGGGCTATTACGACCGTTTTCTGCCGCAGGCGGAAAACGCATTGCTCATGGGCATCGCTTACGATGCTTTTATTCAGCCGAGTCTGCCGCGGGATGAATTTGACGTGCTTGTACAGCTTTTAGCAAGTGAAAGCGGGATTACCACTCTCAGTCCGCTTAGCTTATAAATTAAATCCAGTTAATCCAAAAAAATCTTAAGGAGGAAGTTATTTTGCGTTGGAATGAATTCGGGAAATTTCTGATTGTCGCTTTGGCGATTATCGGCGGTTTCTGCGTATACATCTCGCCTCTGGCTAATTCCATTAAACAGGGCTTGGATCTGCAAGGTGGTACTCATGTAGTTTTACAGGCTGTGGATACGCCGGAACTTAAGGTTGACGATGACGCTGTCAACCGCAGTGTAAAGGTTATTGAGCGTCGTGTAAATGAGTTGGGCCTGACCGAACCTGTTATTCAGCGTCAGGGCAAGGACCGTATTATTGTTGAGCTGCCGGGCGTAAAGGACCCTGAAAAAGCTATTTCTATGCTGGGCCGTACCGCTATGCTGCAGTTCAAGGATGAAAGCGGCAAGGTTGTTCTCACAGGCAGTGACCTGAAGGACGCTAAGGCACAGGTTTCTCAAGGCAATCAGGCTGTAGTAGGCCTGGAATTTAATGATGCGGGCGGCAAAAAATTTGCTGACCTTACTGCCCGCAATGTAGGCAAGAAAATTGCTATCGAGCTAGACGGCCAGGTGCTGACCGCTCCTGTAGTACAGGAAGCTATCACCGGCGGCCATGCACAGATTTCCGGCTCCCGCAATGTTGAAGAAGCCGAGCATCTGGCAATCCTGCTGCGTAGCGGCAGTCTGCCGGTTAAAATCGAAGTTATGGAAAACCGTACCGTTGGTCCTACCCTCGGTCAGGATTCAAAAGACAAGAGCGTTAAGGCCTTCAGCATCGGTATTATCGGCGTATTTGTATTTATGCTGCTGTTCTACCGTCTGGCAGGTGTAGTTGCGGACATTGCTCTGCTGCTGTACGTAATGCTGCTGCTGCTGGTAATGCGTTATCTGGGTGCAACACTGACACTGCCCGGTATCGCAGGTATTATCCTGTCTGTCGGCATGGCGGTTGACGCCAACGTACTGATTTTCGAACGCTTCAAGGAAGAAGTTAAGCGCGGCAAAACTTTGCGCAGTGCGATGGATTCCGGCTTTGGCCGTGCTATCGTAACCATCCTTGACTCCAACCTTACTACTATCATGGCTGCAGCCGTACTGTTCTACCTGGGCACCGGTCCTATCAAGGGCTTTGCTGTTACCCTGGCACTTGGTACCTTGCTGAGTATGTTTACCGCAGTAACAGTTACCAAATTCCTGCTGCGCTTCTTGATTTACAGTAACATCACCAAGAGTCCCTTCCTGTTTGGTGCAAGAGCACCGAAAGCAAAAGAGGAGGTGGCTAAATAATGAAGTTATCTATCGTTAAGCGTTATAAAATTTTCTTCGCTATTACCATCACCTTCCTGATTATCGGTATCGGCTCCATGCTTTTCAAGGGCTTTAACCTGGGCATTGACTTTACCGGCGGCAGTATCATGGATTTGGAATTCAAAAATCCTGTTACCGTTTCTCAGGTACGTGAGGTGCTTAAAGAAAAGAATCTGGGCAATGCTATTATCCAGCTGGAAAGCAGCGACAGCAATGCCAAGAGCTCTAAGGGCGTGCTGATTCGTACCGGCGTTATCAGCGACGAGCAACGTCAGCAGGTAATGACCGACCTGAAGAGCAAGGTTGGTGACTTTGCTATCCAGCGTGTTGAAAACGTTGGTGCTACCGTCGGCAGCGAGCTGATTCAACAGGCTGTTATGGCGATTGTGCTTTCCTGGTTCCTGATGATTGCTTATATCACCATCCGCTTTGAATTCCGCTTCGCTCTGGCAGCGATTGTCGCTTTGATTATCGACGTACTGGTAACTCTGAGCTATTTCTCCCTCTTCCATATGGAGCTTGATTCCTCCTTCGTTGCAGCTTTGCTGACGGTTGTAGGTTATTCTGTCAACGGTACCATCGTTATCTTCGACCGTATCCGTGAAAATCTGAAAATCCATCGTCGCAGCGAAAGCATGACGGAAATGGTAGACAACAGCATCTGGCAGACCATGGGACGCAGTATCTATACTGTAGGTACCTCTCTGTTTGCTGTTGTAGCTATCTTCATCTGGGGCGGTGAAACTATCCGCAATTTCTCCTTTGCTATGCTGGTAGGCTTCTCCAGTGGTGCTTATACCTCAACCTTCCTCGCAGGTCCGTTATGGATGATGCTGCGTAAGCTGAAACCCGGCAGAGATTAAAATTAAAACTTATAGCCTGTGTGCATTCTGGAAAATGAATGCCGCAGGCTATTTTTTCTTGTTTTTACTACTGAAAAAGGCTACAATAGAAGGCGTAATGATAAGCTGTTAACCAGCATGGCTGTCGCTTTTTAGCATATAGCAAGCACAGCACTTCACATAATCTTTAGCCATAAGCAGGGAGAAGCACAATGATTTATATTTTGAAATTTATCGCAGCCTTTTTGCTGCCACCGGGTTTATTTGTTTTGCTTGGAGTAATCTTGAGTACTTATTTGTGGCGGAAGCGCCAACATTTCGGCTGCTTAGCTTTTAACTTAAGTGCTTGCCTGACGCTGTTGTTATATCTTAGCTGCACCTTAGTGGGTGCCAAGCTGTTGGGGCAGCCGTTGGAAAACCGTTACAGTCAGCAGCAGCCTGACGCTGCGCAGGTGATAGTTGTTCTGGGCGGCGGCAGTGTTGGCTCTGTTCCTGACGGTGCTGAGCGCGGCGGCCTGATGCCCGCCGGTGCGGCGCGCCTGCTGACGGCAGCGCGCCTGGCGAAGCAGCATTCGCTGCCGGTGCTCATCAGCGGTGGGCAGGTGTTCAGCGATGGCGCAAGCGAGGCGCTGGTCGCCGAGCGGATTCTGTTACAGCTGGGGCTGCCGCAGGAGCAGATTATCGTCGAGACGCAGGCCAGAACAACGAAGGAAAATGCTGCTTATACTGCAGCCCTCTGCCGTGAGCGCGGCTATAAAAATGTACTGCTGCTGACAAGTGCGCTGCATATGCCTCGCAGCATGCAGTTCTTTGAGCGTTATTTAGGCGGGCAGGGCATTAAGGTTGCCGCCTATCCCTGCGATTACACGCTCAACCCTAAGGGGCAATTTAATCCGCGCTGGCTGGTGCCGCAGCTGCAGGCATTTGATATAACCTGTATGGCATTACACGAATATGTGGGGATGGCAGGTGCTTTTTTACAGCGTTAAATTGCAGTAGTCAGCTGCAAGCAGCCTGTGAATTTGCATATTTTCCGCCTTTTTTGTATAATAAGTAACAGATAGAAACAAATATTATTTTTGGGTGGGGTATATTATGAAAAAAATACTGTTCTTAGTTTGCCTGCTGCTTTGTCTGCTGCTTGCCGGCTGCGGACCGCAGGAAAAAAATACCGCCGACAGCGGTAAGGTTTTGTACACGGTGACGGATGCAACCGGCACCAAGCTGAGCTTCAGCGAAAAGCCGCAGCGCATTGTGAGCCTGAACGTATCTGCCGATGAAATTTTGCTGGATATGGTTGACAGTAAGCGCTTGGCAGCCTTGTCGCTGCTGGCAGACGATTCCGGTATCTGCAGTGCCGGTGACAAGGTCAAATCCGTCAAGGGCAGAGCGCAAGGAAGCAATCTTGAAAGCGTTTTGGCCATGCAGCCCGATCTTGTTATCATCCCGGATTATACCGTGGAGCCGATTCAGGGACTGCGCAGTGCCGGACTCAAGGTCTATGTGTGCCATACGCCGAATAATGTGCAGGATATTTTTAAGTTTATGAAGGAAATAGGCTCTGCCGTAGGCGAGGAAGCCAAGGGCGAGGAGATGGCGAAAAATATGGAGTCGCAGCTGGAGGCGGTGCGCAAGCAGGCGCTGCAGGCTGCAGGCGAAAAGCCGCTTAATGTGCTGGCGCTGTCCTTTACCGGACCGCTGGGCATGAGGGGTACCTTCAGCGGCCTGTGCTATTATGCAGGCGTACATAACGCGCTGGACGGCATGGATATTCCGTATCAGGGGAACCTGTCGGAGGAAAAAATGTTGGAGCTTAATCCGGAGCTGATTATTACTCCGAGCTGGGATTACAGTAAAAAAGGTGACCCGGAGCAATTCCGTCAGCGCATTTTACAAAATCCGGCCTATAAAAGCATTAAGGCTGTAAAGAACGGCCGCGTGCAAAGCCTGCATGATAATTATTTATACAGTACTTCGCAATATACTGTTAAGGCTGTGCAGGAGCTGGCACATGCCGCTTATGGAATTTAGTTAGGAGATGCAGTGGCAATGAGATTGCTCAAAACAATTGGTCTGACACTTTTATTGGCAGCAGGCATGCAGCTGTGCGCTGCTGCCGAGAAGCAGGAAGCGTTTTATACGGGTGAAAAAATCAAGGGCTATGATAAGGGCAGCTTTGTGGTTCTGGAAGAGGATGATATTAATTTCCGCAGTGCCGCCAAGGACGGTAATGTTTTAAAGGTGCTGCCGCATCATTCGCTGCTGCGTGTTATCCGCCAAAGCGGTGACTGGCTGGAGGCTGAATCGGACGGTGTTGACGGCTTTATCTATGCGCCCTATACTGTTGCCGGCAATAGGGATGAGCTGACGCAGGACGATTTTGCTCTTGGCTATGCCGCAATCGGACAGCAGTTTGACGAGCAGGAGGCCAAGGAGCGCCTAGGTGCTGTCAAGCAGGAGAAAATAGATAAAAAGCGTAAGCAGATAAACTATACATTTGATGGCGCCGTAATCAGTGTTGCCCGCAAAAAACAGGCTGTGGAGGCAATCCGCGTAGTCGATCCCAAATATATTACAATGCGCGGCGTAAGCATCGGTGACAGTGCCGGCAGAGCTGTAGGACAGTACGGCATGCCTGATGCGGTTGTTTATGCTGCCGATAATACGACTTACGAATATTTTTGGCAGGACGACAAGGAGCAGCCGCTGCGTTTTGCGCTGGAAGTTGACAAGCAGAGCCGTGTGACAGCCTTTATCTTGGAGAAGCTGAAGGAAAAATAACAGTCTGCCGTCAGTCTTTGCGGACTAAATAAAATCAGGCCTTAAATGAGCATGTATACACTAAAAATCCTGCTTTATAAGCAGGATTTTTTTGTATGCTGGCAGAATTATAACAGTTATAATATATTAAAATTTATACTACTAAAGGAGTTGAGCTGAATGCCTTTTTTAATCTTAGTTATAATTATATGTATGATAGTAGCATTGTTTGCCGTGCAGAATGCGGTAGCAGTGTCCTTGAACTTTGTTTTCTGGAGCTTCAGAGCTTCACTGGTGCTGGTAATTCTCGGTGCGTTTTTAATGGGCGTGCTGGTTGCCACCTGCTTCTTGCTGACGATGAAGGCCAAGCATTATCTGAAGGATAAAAAAATGCGTGAGGAAATGCAGCAGCTGCAGGCAGAAAACAAACGCCTGCAGGAGCGCGTTGCCATGCTGCAGCACACCCAGCTGCTGCATAACGAGGCGGCACAGGCCGAGGCTGCCAAGCAGGAGGCAGAGCCGGCTGCAGCGGAAAAAACTTCTGCCGAGAGCGGTAGCCGCCAATGATGCACAAGGAACGAATTTGGGATATAAAAGAATATAACAGTCAGATGGCAGACTATTTGGCGGAGGAGCTGAATATTTCGCCGATGGTCACAGGTATTTTGCTGGAGCGTGGATTGCAGGATGCTGATTCCATGCGCGACTTTTTGTATGGCAGTGCTACGCCCTTTCATGATCCATTTTTGCTGAAGGACATGCAGCGCTCGGTTGAGCGTATAGAGCGGGCCTTGGCGGCGGGAGAGCAGATTACGGTTTACGGTGACTATGATGTGGACGGAATCAGTGCCTCCTCCTTGCTGTACCTGTATCTGAAGCAGCGCGGCGGCAGGGTTGCCACCTACATTCCGCAGCGTAAAAGCGAGGGCTACGGCCTTAATGACGAAGCATTGAAAAATATTGCGGAGAAGGGTACGACACTGGTTATTACCGTGGACTGCGGCATTAGCGGTCTGCGCGAGGTAGCCAATGCGCCGAAATCTCTGGATATTATTATTACGGACCACCATACGGTGCCGGAGGTTCTGCCTCCTGCCTACGCAATTATCAACGCCAAGCAGCGTGACTGCGGCTATCCCTTTAAGGATTTGAGCGGTGTAGGCATTGCCTTCAAGCTGTGTCAGGCGCTGGAGCAGGGCGAGCCGGGCAGGTTGCCGGAGTGGCAGGGGCTTACAGAGCTGGCGGCGCTTGGAACGGTGGCGGATATTGTGCCGCTGGTCGGCGAAAACCGCGAGCTGGTGCGCCGTGGCCTGAAGGCTATGGAAACAACGAAGCTGGTGGGATTGCGTGCTTTGATTAAGGCCAGCGGCTGTCCGGAAACTGGCATTGCTTCCGATAACATCGGCTTTGGTCTGGCACCGCGCCTGAACGCTGTGGGCAGGCTGGAGCATGCGCAGCTGGCGGTGGAGCTTTTGGTAACCGACGATAGCGTTAAGGCGGAGAAGATTGCCGCCGAGCTTAACCGTGAAAACGCACTGCGTCAGGAAATCAGCCGTCAGATTATGGAAGAGGCGGAAGCACAGCTGGCGCAGGAAAAGCATATAGATACGGCAATCGTGCTTGCTTCCGAAGGCTGGCATCAGGGCGTTATCGGTATCGTGGCTTCACGCCTGGTAGACAAATACTACCTGCCGACGATTCTGATAAGCCTGAACAACGGCGTTGCCAAGGGCAGCTGCCGCAGTATTCCGGCGCTCAATCTTTACGAGGCGATAGATGCCGAACGTGATTTGCTGACGCAGTACGGCGGTCACCATCAGGCTGCGGGCCTCACGCTGCCGGCGGATAAGCTGCCAGAATTTACGCGCCGCTTCCGCGAATACGTTGCGCAAAAGCTGCGTCCGGAGGATTATCTGCCGCATCAGGCGATTGACTGTGTGCTGAGCGGCAGCAGCGAAATCAGCATCAGGGATTTGGAGCAGCTGGCACTCTTAGAGCCCTGCGGCTGCGAAAACCAGGCACCTGTTTTTGCCTTCCGTCAGGCGCTGCTGCACAATCAGCGCGCTATGGGCAAGGAGCGCAATCATCTGCAGTTTGTACTGGATAAGGGCTATAATTCTTATCGCGGCCTGATGTGGAACAATGCGGATTTGCTGCCGTATATGTTTGAAAATATGGTGGCTGATGTTGCTTTTCAGCCGAAAATAAATGTCTGGAATAACGAAACGAGCGTGCAGCTGCAGGCCGTAAGCATTCATCAGCAGGTGACGCTGGGGGATATGCGTCAGGCTGCCGATGATAAATGGCGTCTGCTGCTGGGCCTGGCCAAGGTGCATAACAAGGTGCTTGCTTATACAGAAGATAAGCAGTCGCTGCCCGCCGAGGTGCTGCAGACTGCGGGGGATTATCTGGAGCTGGCTTCTTATGAGGAGGCTGCCGGGCTGAGCAAGGAAAGGCTGCAGCAGGCCGAAGAAATAGTGCTGCTGGATTTGCCTGCTTATCCGCTGGCGGATATTATGCGCAGATTGCGGCAGCAGGGAGCAAAACATGTAACGCTATTGTTTAATCAGCCGGATTTAGAGGAGCGCTTGCAGCGACTGGCTTTGACGCATCCGGACAGGGATGCGATGATGCAGGCCTATAAGCTGGTGATGAATGCACTTAAAATGCGGACAACTGTGAGCATCAAAGAGCTTTTGTCTGCTCATGCGGAACAAATAAGTGAACAAGCTGTAAAAATTATGGAAGAGCTTGGCTTTATCCGCTATAATAATGGTATAATAGAAAAAGCTGCTATTAAACGCTGCTCGTTGGAGGATGCACCCCTATATGTAACCCTGCAGCAGGAAAGAGAGCGTTTGGAGCACATTTATAAAGAAAATTACCGCCTGAGTCAGCACGAGCTGTTGCGCTGCTGATGAAGTGCAGATGGGAGTGGGGAGAATGCCCTCAACAAACGCAATAACTAATATTACTGATATAGATGAATTGTTTGCGCGTATAGAAGAATATCTTACGCCGGAGCAGGTAGCTTTTGTCCGTAAGGCCTATGAGCTGGCAGCCAAGGCACACGCTGCGCAGACACGTAAATCCGGTGAACCGTATATTATTCATCCGATTGGCGTTGTCAGCATCCTTGTGGGACTGCAGATGGATGACAAAACGCTGGCAGCTGCCTTCCTGCATGATGTGGTAGAGGATACGGATTACAAGCTGGACTATATCAAAGAGCAGTTCGGCACCGTGGTAGCAAACCTGGTAGACGGTGTTACCAAGCTGGGCAAAATCGAATATATTTCCAAGGAAGACCGCCAGATTGAAAACTACCGCAAAATGTTTTTGGCGATGGCACGCGATATCCGCGTTGTACTGATTAAGCTGGCTGACCGTCTGCATAATATGCGCACGATGAAGTATATGCCTGTGCATAAGCAGCAGTCTATTTCCCGGGAAACATTGGAAATTTATGCGCCGTTGGCACATCGTCTTGGTATCTATACCATTAAATGGGAGCTGGAGGATCTGGCCTTCCGTTATATGGAGCCGGATATTTATTACGACCTGGTAGAGCAGGTAAAAATAAAACGCCGTGAGCGCGAGGATATGATTAACGAGGCTATGACAACGTTGAAGGACGCTGTCGAGAAGGCCGGTATCCGCTGCGAAATTCAGGGCAGACCGAAAAACTTTTACAGCATTCATAAAAAAATGCTGCGTGACCACAAGCAGCTGAGCGAGATTTATGATCTGCTGGCCATCCGTGTGTTGGTAGACACCGTTAAGGACTGCTATGGCACGCTGGGTATCGTACACAGCATGTGGCGTCCTATTCCGGGCCGCTTCAAGGACTATGTAGCGGTGCCGAAATCGAATATGTATCAGTCCTTGCATACGACTGTGCTTTCTAATGGCGGTCAGCCGCTGGAAATCCAAATCCGCACCTTTGAAATGCACCGCATCAGCGAATACGGTATCGCTGCGCACTGGCGCTATAAGGAAAGCGGCGGCAGCAAGCCTTCTGCCGGCGGTGACAAGGGCTTTGATGCCAAGCTGAGCTGGCTGCGTCAGCTGCTGGAATGGCACAAGGATATGAATGATTCGCGCGACTTTGTCAACACGGTCAAGATGGATATCTTTGCCGATGAGGTCTTTGTCTTTACGCCGCGTGGTGATGTTATTGACCTGCCTGTAGGCAGTGTGCCGATTGACTTCGCTTACCGCATCCATACGGACGTAGGCAACCGCTGCGTAGGTGCCAAGGTCAACGGACGCATCGTACCGCTTGATTATCAGCTGAAGAACGGCGATATCGTAGAGGTTATCACCTCCAAGCAGTCCAACGGACCGAGCCGTGACTGGATTAATGTTGTCGGCTCTTCCGATACGCGCAACAAAATCAAAAGCTGGTTCAAGAAGGAGCGCCGTGAGGAAAATATCGTCAAGGGACGTGAAATGCTGGAGCGTGAAGTTAAACGCCTCGGCTACGAGCCTAAGGTGCTGATGTCTCCGGAAAAACTGAAGGAAGCAGGTAGCAAAATCCGCATCGATACGGATGAAAATCTGCTGGCAACACTGGGCTACGGCGGTGTTACACTGAACACTGTTATGTCCAAGCTGGTGGAAATCTATAAAAAAGAGCAGAAGCTGGAAACCACCAAGGACCTGGCGCAGGTACTGGCAGAGCTGAAGCCGCGTAAGTCTAAGGCTAAGGCCAGCCACGGCATTCTCGTTAAGGGCGAAGAAGGCATCATGGTTAAGCTGGCGCGCTGCTGCAACCCGATTCCCGGCGACCCGGTTATCGGCTATATTACACGCGGCAGCGGTATTTCCGTACACCGTGCGGACTGCCCCAATATCCTGACCAATAATCCCGAGGAGCAGCGTCGCTTGATTGAGGTTGCCTGGGATGTAGGCATTGATGATGTCTATAAGGTTAACATCGTGATTACATCCGTAGACAGAACCGGACTGATGAGCGATATTATGAATGTGACTAGCGAAACGAAGATTAATATTTTCTCGCTTGCATGTCATACAGATAAGAATAAAATTGCTACCATGCACATGGGACTTGATATCATGAGCCTGGAGCAGCTGGAATATTTTATGAACCGTATCCGCCGCATGAAGGGTGTTTATTCTGTTGAACGCCTGATTTCTACGGCGAACGGCAGCGGAGGCAAGAAGAAATGAGAGCAGTTGTGCAGCGTGTAGACCACGCCAGTGTTACTGTAGATGAAAAGATTACCGGCGAGGTCCAAAAGGGCCTTCTGGTGCTCCTGGGTGTGGCCGATGGCGATACCGATAAGGATCTGGCCTATATTATCGACAAGGTGTGCGGTATGCGCATTTTTGAGGATGAGGCAGGCAAGATGAACCTGTCGGTGAAGGATGTAGGCGGTGCGATTCTGGCGGTTTCTCAGTTTACTCTGTGCGGTGACTGCCGCCACGGCAAGCGTCCGTCCTTTACGGCTGCTGCAGCGCCTGATGTGGCCAACGCTTACTATGAGCGCTTTGTCGACGGCTGCCGTAAGGCCGGGTTACCAGTAGAAACAGGCATCTTTCGCGCGCATATGCTGGTAGAGCTGGTGAACAACGGTCCGGTAACTATTTTGCTGGACAGCACTAAGCTGTTATAATTATATTGTGCATAGATTTATCAACGGAGGTTGAAGAATGAAGATTTATCATGTTGAAGCAGGTATGCTTGCTACCAACTGTTATTTTGCCGTAAACGAAGCTATCGGTGAAGGCGTTATTTTCGATCCGGGCGGAGATTACCCGACCATCAAGAGAATGATTGAGCAGGCCAAAGCCAAGGTTGTCGCTATTGTGCTGACTCACGGCCACAGTGACCACATCGGTGCGCTGGCAGAGCTGCGCAAGGCTACAGGTGCGCCGGTGTATATCGGCGAAGATGATGCCGACTGCCTGACACAGCCGAACAGAAACCTTTCCTTCTTTATCGGTGAAGAATTGAAAAATGAGCCTGCGGACCACCTTGTACATGACGGTGATGTGCTGGAGCTGGCGGGCATGAAGTTTGAAGCCTTTGCTACGCCGGGACATACCAAAGGCGGCTTCTGTTATTACTACGCGCCGGGCAAGGTAGTTTTTGCCGGTGATACTATTTTCTGCGAATCCATCGGACGCACCGATTTGCCGGGAGGCAGCTATCGCGCACTCATCCAGTCCATCAAAACAAAGCTGATGGTGCTTGATGATGACGTTAAGCTGCTGCCGGGCCACGGACCTACTACTACCGTGGGCTGGGAGCGTCGCAGGAATCCTTTCCTGCAATAAAACATCATGCTGAAATATTGGCCTCAAATACGTAAAAGCACCTTCTTTAAGCTGGGTGTTGTTACGGCAATCTCTTATGTTTTATATTTAATGGCGGGCTTCCTGCTGCCGCTGCTGCTGGCGGTAGGCCTGGCCTTCGCACTTTATCCGCTGGTTAATGCTATCGCGCAGGTGCGCATGGCGCACGGCATGATTAAGCTGTCGCGCGTAGTGGCGATTATCCTGGCATTGCTGGCCTTTTGTATCTTTATTTTTATGATTATCGGCTTCATCATTCTGCCGCTCTTCGGGCAGATGAACGAGTTCCTGCAAAAGCTGCCGGCATTGGCCGCCAAATCCAATATCCAGGATTTGGACAGCATGCTGAAGGACCCGTCTACCATTCCGCTCTTGCCGTCCGATTTCAATATGCTGGTCAATGGTCTGCTGAACTGGGCGATGGGCTTTGTAGGAACGGTGCTGCGTAATCTTGTGCAGTCCAGTCTGGGGATTGTGCAGAGCTTGATAGGCCTGATTATCGTGCCCTTCCTTGCCTTTTATTTTCTTAAGGACTGGCGTGAGCTGCGCTTGATGGTGATTAATCTGTTCAACTACGACGCGCAGGAGAAGGCGGCGGAGGTTGTGGACGAAATCGGCAGAACCATGAGCGCCTATGTGCGCGGTATGGGCAAGCTGAGCCTGATTTCCGGCTTCGTTATTACCATCGGCACGGCTTTTTTGGGTATTGACTTTCCGCTGGTGCTCGGCTTTTGGGCCATCCTTGCCGAAACGGTACCGGTAGTCGGCCCGCTGATGGGCGCTGTGCCTGCTGTATTTATTGCCTACGGTCAGGCGCCGGAGGCTGCCTTCCATGTAGCGCTTTTTTATCTGGTATATTATCAGCTGGATGCCAATTTTATTATGCCTAAGCTCATGGGGCAAAAGATTGATTTGCATCCTGTAGTTTTGATTATCAGCCTGCTCATCGGTGCTAAGCTGTTCGGTATTCTCGGTATGGTTTTTGCTGTGCCGGTAGCAGCAATCTACAGAGTGCTGTACAAGCAGCTGTGGCATGCCGGTGAAGGACGGGAGAATTAAATGTTTTTTTGCTTACGTAATACATTGGAGCTTGATGCTGCGCGGCCTGTGAGCGACATGGCCGCATTTTTTGGCTATCAGCTGGTGCCGTCCGCTGCGCTTACGCTGACGCTTGCGCGCGAGCGCGGCTGCGTCAGCGCCTGCCTGCAAAGTGCGGAGCAAAGCCTTACAGCGAGCGAGCATTGCAGCGAAGCTGCGGCGAGCGGTGAGGTAACGCGTTGCGTGAAGCTTGTAGTGCTGAAGGTTTTTGCCGAGCTTACCGGTCTGCAGCCTAAGCTGCCGTGGGGCATTCTCACAGGTGTGCGCCCGACGAAGCTGGCGCATAAGCTGCTGGACAGCGGCGTAGAGGCTGCAGTATTGCCGGAATATCTGAGCGAAAATTATTTGCTGCCAATGGCGCAGGGAAGGCTGCTTACAGATATTGCTCTGAAGCAGAAGCATATCCTCAGCGACAGCACGCGCCTTACGGATACCGGTATTTATATCGGCGTGCCGTATTGTCCTTCGCGCTGCAGCTATTGCTCGTTCCCGGCGGGAATTGTGCCGCAGGATGAAGAATCTCAGCAAAACTTTGTAAATATGATTGAACAAGACCTGCAAAATGTGGTACAATTAATAGGTATGCATAGCTTGCGTGTAAAATCACTTTATATCGGCGGCGGTACGCCCACGAGCCTGAGTGATAAGGTGTTTGCACGTCTGCTGCAGGCAGTGGAACGAAAACTGCTGCAAAGCAACTGCGAAGGCTTGCAGCATCTGCGCGAGTTCACGGTGGAGGCCGGTCGCCCGGACTGCTTCAGTGCCGCTAAATTGGCGGCGATGGAGGCAGCGGGAGTGAACCGCATCAGCGTCAACCCGCAGAGCTTCCATGATAAAACGCTGCAGCTGATTGGCAGGCGTCATAGCGTCAGGGATTTTTACAATGCCTATGAGCTTGTGCGTAAAAGCAGGATTCCTGTTGTGAATGTGGATCTGATTATCGGTCTGCCGCAGGAAACGGAGCAGGAGATAGCATATTCACTGGAGCAGGCAGTTAAGCTGGCACCGGAGAATCTTACTGTGCATACGCTTACGCTGAAGCGCAGCGCACCGCTCTTTCAAAAGCAGGAGCAGGCAGTGCTGACTACGCAGGCAGCGGAAAAAATGGTGCAGCGGGCTGCTGAGATGGCTGCTGCGATAGGGTTAGAGCCTTACTATCTGTACCGCCAGCATTATATGCTGGGGCATCTGGCAAACATCGGTTATGCCAAGCCGGGTACGGAAAGTATCTATAATATCCAGATGATGGAGGAACGTCATCCGGTGATTGGTGTGGGACCTGCATCTGCCAGCAAGGTGCCTTTGCCTGACGGACACCATCTGCATAAACTGAATATGCCGAAAAATGTGGCAGTGTATAGGGCGCGCCTGCAGGAGCTGGCAGAGCGTCGCCGTGATTTGTTTAATATAGAAGGCACAGACCTGTAAATGGGTATGAGTGCCGTTAGGAGAGGATAGACTATGCTGACAACAGCACCCAGAGGTACGAAGGATATTATGCCTTCCGACGTTAACGCATGGCGTTATCTGGAAGAAACCATGCGCAAGATTTGCGCGCAATATGGCTACAAAGAAATCAGAACTCCTGTGTTTGAGCATACAGAGCTGTTCCAACGCGGTATCGGTGATACCACCGACGTAGTTGAAAAGGAAATGTATACCTTTACCGACCGCGGTAACCGCAGCATTACTCTGCGTCCGGAAAACACCGCCAGTGCTGTCCGCGCTTACGTTGAGCATAAGCTGAGCAAGGATGACGCTGCCACGAAGTTCTATTACATCGGACCTATGTTCCGTTATGACCGTCCGCAGGCAGGCCGTCTGCGTGAGTTCCACCAGTTCGGTGTAGAAGCTCTGGGCGTAACCGGTCCGAATGTCGATGCGGAAATCATTCTGCTGGCTGTGCAGGTACTGCAGAGCCTGGGCCTGAAGGATTTGAAGCTGAAAATCAATTCCGTAGGCTGCCCCAAATGCCGTCCGCAGCACAGAGAAAAGCTGCAGGCTTTCTTCAAGCCTAACTTTGACGAGCTGTGCAAGGATTGCCAAGGCCGCTTCGACCGCAATCCGCTGCGTCTTTTGGACTGCAAAAATCCGCACTGCCATGAGCTGGGCGAGGGCGCACCGAGCCTGGAGGAATGCCTGTGCGATGAGTGCAAGGAACACTTTGAGGGCCTGAAGCAGCTGCTGACTGCTGCTGGTGTTGAATATGAGGTTGACCACAATCTTGTGCGTGGCCTTGATTATTATACAAAAACTGCTTTTGAAATCCAGTACGCTCCGCTGGGCGCACAAAGCGCTGTTTGCGGCGGCGGCCGTTATGACGGACTGGTACAGGAAATCAGCGGTGACGAAGCCCGCCCCGGCATTGGCTTTGCTATGGGTATGGAGCGCGTGCTGCTGGCTCTGGAGAAGCAGAATCTGCTGCCCGAATTTGATGAAAGCATTGACGCTTATGTTGTCTGCCCCAAGCAGGAAAACTTTGCGCTGGCTTTCAAAACCGCCATCGAGCTGCGTCGCAACGGCTTTAAGGTTGAATACGACTTTAACGGCCGCAGCATGAAGTCCCAGATGAAGCAGGCCAACAAATTCCAGGCTAAGCAAGTGTTAATATTTGGCGAGGATGAGCTCAGCCGTAATGCCGTTACTGTGCGTAACATGGCAACAAGCGAGCAACATGAAATCGCTGTTAATGATATTATTAGTTATTTCAATACTTTATAAGTAGAGGTGCTAAAGATGATTAATGAAAAACGCAGCCATCATTGTGGTGTGCTGACTAAGGAGCAAGCTGGCGAACAGGTTGTACTGTGCGGCTGGGTTGCTAAACGACGTGACCACGGCGGATTGATTTTTATCGATTTGCGTGACCGCAGCGGTATCGTGCAGGTTGTTGCCGATCCCGAAAGCGCAGGCAGCAGCTTCAAAACTGCCGAAGACATCCGTAACGAATATGTTATCAAAGTAATTGGTAATGTACGTCTGCGTGATGAGGACACCATCAACGAAAACATTCCTACCGGTACCATCGAAGTACTGGCACATGATATCGAAGTGCTGAACGGTGCTAAAACTCCTCCGTTCTACATCAAAGACGGCATTGATACCGATGAAAACCTGCGTCTGAAATACCGTTATCTGGACCTGCGCCGTCCGGAAATGCAACGCAACCTGATTCTGCGTCATAAAGTTGCTAAGCTGATGCGCGACTATCTTGATGATAATCATTTTCTCGAGATTGAAACTCCGATGCTGTGCAAATCCACTCCGGAGGGTGCTCGTGACTACCTCGTTCCGAGCCGTGTAAACCCCGGCAAGTTCTATGCACTGCCGCAATCTCCGCAAATCTTCAAACAGCTGCTGATGGTAGCCGGTATGGAGCGTTATTTCCAAATCGCCCGCTGCTTCCGTGATGAGGACCTGCGTGCAGACCGTCAGCCGGAATTCACCCAGCTGGACATGGAAATGTCCTTCATGGAGGTTGACGAAATCCTGGAGCTGATGGAAGGCTTAATCCACCACATCTTCAAGGGTGCTCTGGGCAAGGATATCCAGATTCCTTTCCAACGTCTGACCTGGGACGATGCTATGGATCGTTTCGGCAGCGATAAACCGGATCTGCGCTTTGGCATGGAGCTGAAAAATGTCAGCGAAGCTGTTCAAGGCTGCACCTTCCAGGTATTCAACAATGTTATCGCTAACGGCGGTCAGGTAAAATGCATCAACGTTAAGGGTTATGCAGATATTCCTCGTCGTCAGCTGGACGAGCTCGTTAAATTCTGTGGCATCTACGGTGCTAAGGGTATGGCTTGGCTGCAATTCCCGGCAGAAGGCGGCGTAAAATCCTCCATCGCTAAATTCTTCAGCGATGAAAACATCGAAGCAATCAAAAAAGCTGCTGAAGTTGAAGCAGGCGACCTGCTGCTCTTCGTTGCCGATAAACCGTCCGTAGTTGCTGCTTCTCTGGGCGCACTGCGTATCGAAATGGCTAAACGTCGTGGTCTGATTGACCCGGATAAGCTGGCCTTCACCTGGGTAGTAGACTTCCCGATGTTCGAGTACAACGAGGAAGAAAAACGTTATGTTGCAATGCACCATCCGTTCACCGCTCCGCGTGACGAGGACCTGCCGTTGCTGCTGACCAACCCCGGCAAGGTATATGCTAAGGCTTATGATATGGTTCTGAACGGCACCGAAATCGGTGGCGGTTCCATCCGTATCCATCGCCGCGACGTACAGAAGAAGGTATTCGAAGCTATCGGCCTGTCCGATGAGGAAGCACAAGAGAAGTTTGGCTTCATGATGAACGCATTCGAATACGGTGCTCCGCCACACGGTGGTCTGGCATTCGGTCTTGACCGTCTGATCATGATTATGGCTCAGCGCGATTCTATCCGCGACGTCATTGCTTTCCCGAAAACTCAGAGCGCATCCGATTTGATGACTCAGGCTCCTAACGATGTTGATGAAAAACAGCTGCGTGAGCTGCACATCAAAACCAGCCTGCTGATGAAGAAGGATAAAGAAGACAAATAAGCACTTTAGCCCGCTTCTGTCAAGAGGATAAAGCAAAATAAATATTCAAAAATTTTTAATGGAAGCGTTGAAAAACGCTTCCATTTTTGGTATTATATGTATGTCGATAGAAGTTAAAGACAATTGAAGAATAGTTGTTAATTATACCCCTGCGATGTTCGTTACATTGCTCCAAAGGTTTTGAGCCAACACTCTAACCTAGGGAGCCTGATACTCCTTCTTTCAAAAACATGCCTCCTTTGAGTGGACGTTTGCGATTGGTAGGGAAGGCACCCACCTGCACATGCAGGTTCAAAACACGGAGCTGGACGGCATTGTGGGGATTAATTTTTTTATGAGATAATTTTTGTCACAGAAAGATACAGGTAAAGAGCGATGGAAAATCTATTCGGTAACTTATTTGAAACTGAAAAGCGACAGACGAAGCCTTTGGCTGACCGCATGCGTCCCGAACGCCTCAGTGACTTTGTAGGGCAGGAGAGCGCTGTGGGCGCAGGCAGTCCGCTGCGCCGCATGATTGAGCGTGATGTGCTGCAGTCCGTACTTTTTTACGGACCTCCGGGAACCGGCAAAACAACGCTGGCGAAGGTCATCGCGCATGTCACCGGCGAAAAGTTCGAGGCCATCAACGCCGTTTCCAGCGGTGTGCCCGAGCTGCGCAAGCTTATCGCCAAGGCGCAGGAGGACAGGCGCAACGGACGCGGCCGTACTATCGTGTTTATCGACGAGATTCATCGCTTCAACAAGGCGCAGCAGGATGTGCTGCTCCCCTACGTGGAAAACGGCACGATAGTGCTCATCGGTGCTACTACCGAAAACCCTTTTTTTGAAATCAATTCGCCGCTGCTTTCGCGCATGAAGGTGGTGCGTTTGGAAAAGCTGCAGGCACCGCAGATTCAGCAGATTCTGGAGCGTGCGATTGCAGATACTGAGCGTGGTTTTGGCAACAGCTTTAAGGCGGAGCCTGAGGCGCTGAGGATTATTGCCGATTTTGCGGCAGGTGATGCCCGCAGTGCGCTGAACATTCTGGAGCAGGCTGAGTTCATGCTGCCGGAGGAGGGTGAGCGTGTGCTGACGGTAGCAACGCTGCGCAGCGTTATCGGTACGGCGCTGCAGCGTTACGATAAGAAGGGCGACCAGCATTACGATATCATCAGCGCCTTTATCAAGAGCATGCGCGGCGGCGATGCGGATGCAGCGCTGCATTATCTGGCGCGCATGATTGAGGGTGGCGAGGACGTGCGCTTTGTGGCGCGTCGCGTTGTTATTTGTGCGGCGGAGGATGTAGGTCTGGCGGACCCGCAGGCACTGGTGGTAGCCAACGCTGCGGCGCAGGCTGCCGACTTTGTCGGCTGGCCTGAGGCACAGATACCGTTGGCGGAGGCAGTGTGCTACATCGCCAACGCACCCAAGAGCAACACGGCCTATATGGGCATTGCCAAGGCGCGTGCTGATGTGCGCAGCCGTAACTGCGGCAGCGTGCCTAAGCATTTGCGTGACGCGCATTATCCCGGTGCCGCTAAGCTGGGGCACGGCATAGATTATAAATATCCGCATAACTTTCCCGGAGGCTGGGTGGAGCAGCAATATCTGCCGGATGAGCTGGTGGGAACGCGCTATTACATTCCCAGCGGCCACGGTCAGGACAAGGGGCGCAGATAAAAATAACACAATTAGAAATTTAAGCTATACAGCTAAATTTTGCAGAAATTATTTGTGTCGCAATCTAGCATTTTTTCTGTTAATAGTGTATACTATACCTATATTATAGACTATTGTATTAGACAGAAAGGGTGTGAAGATCATAGCTTTAAGCAACAGGCAGAAGCAAATTGCTGAAATTGTACGTCTGGACGGACCTATTACCGGCGAGCATATAGCCGAAAGGCTGAATGTAACCCGCGCTGCCTTACGCAGTGATCTGGCAATCCTTGTTATGGGCGGTATTCTTGATGCGAGACCGAAGGTTGGTTATTTTTATACCGGTAAAAATACTTTGGGTATGCTGATGGAAGAAATTTCTGCTATTACTGTGCAGGATCTGCAGTCGGTACCGGTAGCGATTAAACATGACAAGAGCGCCTACGAAGCAGTTGTTACCATGTTCCTTGAGGATGTCGGAACGGTGTTCGTGCTGGATGAGGAAGGCATGATGAACGGCATTTTGTCGCGAAAGGATTTACTGAAGGCTGCTATCAATAATAATGATTTGCGTGATATTCCAGTGGTCATGGTAATGACGCCGATTTCCAAAATCATCGTAGCTACACCGGATGAGCCTGCCGCTTCGGCAGCTCGCCGACTGATTGACAATGAAATCGACTGTCTGCCGGTAGTAAAAATCATTGATGAAAAGAAGCGCATGTATCAGGTTCTGGGACGTATTACAAAAACTAATTTTACTCGTCTGCTGGTAGATCTGGCTGAGGGTAAGGGGGGTAATTATCATAATAACGAAGCTTAATCCGGTTATTTATGCTGTATCTGACTCTATTGGTGAAACTGCGGAGTCCGTAGTTAAGGCAACCACCAGTCAGTTCGTAGAAGAAAAATTTGATGTTATCCGTGTTCCTTACGTAAAGGACAAGGAACAAATTGATAAAATTGTAGAAGAGGCTGCAGCAAATAATGCGGTTATCTGCTATACAATCGTATCGCCGGAGCTGCGCGAGCATATGGCGGACAAGGCTATGAGCAGTGATGTTGAGGTAGTTGACGTTTTGGGACCGATGCTGAAATCCATCGAAAAGTCTACCGGTCTGCTGCCGAAAAATCAGGCAGGACTGATTCACTCTCTGGACCACGAATACTTCAAGCGTGTTGAGGCTGTGGAATTTGCTGTTAAATACGATGATGGCAAAAATCCTTTGGGTCTGCTGAAGGCAGACGTTGTTATTATCGGCGTTTCCCGTACCTCCAAAACACCGCTGAGCATGTATCTGGCACACAAGCAGATTAAGGTTGCCAACGTGCCGCTGGTACCGGAGCTGGCTCCGCCTGAAGAGCTTTTCAAGGTGCCGCCGTATAAGATTATCGGCCTGTTGATTGACCCGTTCAAGCTGAACGAAATCCGCAGCGAGCGCCTGAAAACCATGGGCCTGTCCGATACTGCGACTTATGCCGATATGAAGCGTATTGATGACGAGCTGGCTTATGCTAAGGGCATTATGCGCCGTCTGCACTGCCAGATTATCAACGTTTCCAACCGTGCGATTGAAGAAACAGCCGGCATTATTATGGAGTATGTGCGCAAGAATAAGGAACGCCATCACGAAAACTAAATCAGTGTAGCTCTGAGCTGCTGTTGCAGTGAGTCAGAAGATAAACGGCCATTGGCAGCAAAGCGTCTGCCGGTGGCCGTTTTTGGATAAAGAGGGTTGAAGGAGGTTGCTTTAGTGCACAGGTACGTTTTTCATATTCCCTGCGCTGTTTATGAGAACGGTGCTTTAAAGCCTGCTCCGTGTCAGCAGGTAATTGATGATTTCGCCGAGGTGCTGTATAAGCATACGGACGGTTTTTTCGTGCAGGATGCCGTGGGCTATTATAAGGGACGCAGCTATGCGGAAAAGCTGCTGGTGGCCTATACCGCTGCCGATATAACAGATGATTTTGTGCGTATTGCCCGCATTTTACAGCAGGAATGCTATGCCTACGAGCGTGACGGTGAGTTTTTTATCGCTAAGTGATGCCTGCGCCTTAACAGTATTACGTTTTATGCAGCCTCGGTAAGAGGGAATAGCTGTTGCAGGCAGTAGCACAAAGCTTTGCAAATATGCTATAATATATTATTATGATTTAGATTTAGAGGTGCAAAAAAATATGGCACGCTTTGCTGTAAAGACATTAGAATTTGATAAAGTAAAAAATATGCTGGCCTCCAAGGCCGCAACCTTTTTGGGCAAGCAGGCAATAATTTCCCTGCAGATTGAAAGTGAGTTCAGTAAGGTTAAGTGCCTGCAGGAGGAAACTGCGGAAGCGTTGCGCATTCTTGATGAAGGCAGACGTTTTCCCTTCGGCGGTGCGTTCAATATTACGGCTGACGTGAAGCGCGCGGAGCTTGGCAGTGTGCTGGAGCCGGAGGAGCTGCAGCATATCCAGACAACGGTGCAGGCCTTTGCTTCGATGAAGGATTTTACTACGGAAAATGCGGAGACAGCGCCTAATCTGGCCGAATACGGCGCGGAGCTGACGCAATTCAGCCGTCTGGAAAAGCAGATTGGCAGTGCGATTGACGAGCATGGCGAAATCAAGGACAACGCTTCGCCGAAGCTCGGCGGTCTGCGTACTGCGATTCAGATTGCCAAAAACCGCGTGAAGGAAAAGCTCGACAGCATTCTGCATGACCCCAATAACCAGAAGTATTTCATGGATAACATCGTGACGATGCGCGGTGACCGTTACGTTATCCCTGTGAAGCAGGAATATAAGATGAACTTCCCCGGCATTGTACATGACCAGAGCGGTACGGGTGCAACGCTGTTTATCGAGCCACTGGCTGTTGTCAACCTGAACAATGATATCAAGCGTTATGTTGCAGAGGAGCACGAGGAAATCGAGCGTATTCTGCGTCAGCTCACGCAGAACGTGGGCGCGGAGGCGAAGGCGCTGCTGGCTTCGCTGAAAATCTTTACTACGCTGGACGTTATCTGCTCCAGAGCTTTGCTGGCGCAGGAGCAGCATGCGGTACGACCGATGCTGGTATTGTCCGGAGGCGTAGAAATTGCGCAGGGACGTCACCCGTTGCTGCCGAAGGATACGGTAGTGCCTTTGGACGTACAGTTAGGCGATAAATTCACCATGCTGCTGATTACCGGCCCCAACACCGGCGGTAAAACGGTAGCACTGAAGGCTGTAGGCCTCTTTGCGCTGATGGCGCAAATCGGTATGTTTATCCCCGCAAGCAGTGCCAAGCTTCCGGTGTTCCGTGCAGTTTATGCGGATATCGGTGATGAGCAGAGCATTGAGCAGAGCCTGTCAACCTTCTCTGCGCATATGACGAATTTAATCAGTATTTTAAAAGAGGTCAAGGCAGGAGATTTGGTGCTGATTGACGAAATCTGTGCCGGTACGGACCCGAACGAGGGCGCTGCGCTGGCTATGGCGATGCTGGAGCACCTGCATGAGCAGGGTGTGCTGACGATGGTAACAACCCACTACAGTGAGCTGAAAACCTTTGCTTACGGTCACGAGGGCATGGAAAATGCCAGCGTGGAATTTGATCCCGTGTCGCTGCGTCCTACCTATCGTTTGCTGATGGGCGTTCCGGGCAGCAGTAATGCCTTCAACATCAGCCGCCGTCTGGGTTTGGCTGAGGATATTATCCAAAATGCCGGCGAGCTGCTGAACCAGGAGCATGTGCATATGGAAAATGTACTGCAGGAGCTGGACAGCGAACGTCGCCGTTATGAAAGCGGCAGTAAGGAGATTGAGGACCTGCGTCGCGAAAGCGAGCAGCTGCGCAATGCATTGGCTTACTCTAAGAGTGAGTTTGAGCGCCGTAAGAATGAAATGCTGCGTAAGGCGCGTGAGCAGGCAGATGATATTTATCGCCGCAGCCGTCGTGAATCCGAAGCAGTGCTGAAGGAGCTGCGCTCCATGAAGGCTGACTTCGATACGAAGCGCCTGGAGCAGGCAGCCGAGGAAGCACGCAAGAAGCTCAACAAGACATTGAGCGAGGACGCACCGTTGCCGGAGGGCGCACCGTTATCAGCCAAGACAGCCAAGAAGGGGCTGAATGTCTTTGTTGTTTCCTTAGGAAAGAACGGCATTATTACCGATGTCAACGGCAACGATGTAACAGTGCAGGTTGGTATCCTGAAAATGACGGTGCCGGCAAAAAAATGCCTGCTTACCAAGGCACAGCCGGCGCATACCGATGCTGCGCCTAAAAAGCGCAAGGGCTTCAGCAAGAATGCTGCTGCCAATTACGCACACCAGATGTTCATTGCCAAATCAGGCAGTGCCAAACAGGAAATTGATTTGCGCGGGATGACGCTGGATGAAGCAATTCCCGTTGTAGATAAAGCTATTGATGATGCGCTGATTGCCGGTATCGGACAGCTGCGCCTCATCCATGGCAAGGGAACCGGTGCCTTGCGCGCCGGTCTGACAGCGTATCTGTCGACCAACCGCTTGGTCAAGAAGCTGGAGACGGCGGCGCTGGAGGCTGGTGGCAGTGGCGCTACGGTAATTGATTTGTAATTTTGAAAGGAGTAGTTAACTATGACTATGAGTATTGCTGCAAAACACGCTAAGGGTAAATCTGCCCAAGATAAAATTTTCGGAGCTAACGCTGCTGCTGTGGCAGCAGCTGCCAAATACGGCAAGGATGCCGTTACCAACGCTACCATCGGCGCTATTCTGGATGAGGATGAAAAGCTCGTCTGCCTGCCGACTGTAGAGGAGGTTTTCCGCGGTCTTTCCACCAACGAAATGATTGCTTACGCACCTATCAGCGGTCTGCCTGAATATCTGGACTGCGTACTGACTGCTGCCTTTGGCAACTCCCGTCCGGAAGGCTACATTTCCGCAGTAGCAACCGCAGGCGGTACCGGTGCTATCCACCATGCTATCTGGAACTACACCGATAACGGTGACACCGTGCTCTGCTCTGACTGGTACTGGGGCGCTTACAAAGTACTGTGCCAGGATATGGGCCGTAATTTTACCACCTATAAAATGCTGGACGAAAACAATAAGTTCAACCTGCCTGCTTTGAAGGAAAAGGTTGATGAGCTGCTTGCTAAGCAGGATAACCTGCTGTATCTGCTGAACACTCCGGCGCACAATCCTACCGGCTACAGCCTGAGCGGCGAGGATATGGACGGCGTACTGGCAATACTGAAGGAAGCTGCCGTACCGGGCAAAAATATCGTTTTCTTCCTGGACGTTGCTTACATTGATTATGCCGGCGAAAAAGAAGAAGTACGCAAAATCTTTAAAAAGCTTTCCGGTCTGCCTGCCAACATTCTCTGCATCGTAGGCTACAGCATGTCCAAAGGCTTCACTATGTACGGTCAGCGTACCGGCGCTATGATTGGCGTTTCCTCCGACAAGAGCGTTATTGACGAGTTTGCTGCTATCAACCAATACACCAGTCGTGCAACCTGGTCCAACATCAACCGTCCGGCAATGCGCACTCTGGCAACCATCTACAGCGATCCTGAGCTGTTGGCGAAGGTTTGCGCTGAGCGTGATTACTATTATCAGATGATTAAGGCACGTGCCGACCTGTTCACCAAGGAAGCAGAAGAATGCGGCCTGCCGATGCTGCCGTATGTAGCAGGCTTCTTCCTGTCTATTCCTGCTAAAAACCCGGATGCAATCTGCGACAAGCTGCATGAGGACAACATTTTTGCAGTTCCTCTGGCTGCAGGTGTGCGTATCGCTGTTTGCGCCGTACCTCTGAAGAAAATCAAAGGCATGGCTGCTAAGGTCAACGCTGCAATGCAAGCCGTTGGCGAATAAAATGCTTAAGCTGCAGTTGTCCAATGGACAAATTATCGAAGTAGAGGAGGGCAGCACACTGCTGCCTTTAGCTCAAAAATTGAGCGATAAATATGCTTCTCCCATCGTTATGGGACTCTATAACGGTGAGGAATGTGACCTGCAGCGTCCGCTTACTGTCGACGGCACTGTTGATTTCGTGGAAGTCAACAATTCCGTAGGCATGCGTGTTTATGTGCGCACGCTGCTGTTTATGCTGATTGTGGCAACCAAAAAGCTTTATCCCGATGTACATCTGGAGGTGCGCAATTCCCTGGGAAGCGCGCTCTACTGCAAGGATAACAGCGAGCGTAAGCTCACCGCTGAAGATATTCGCAGCATTGAAAAATATATGCATAAAATGGCAGAACGCAGGGAGCCTATTAAGCTACTGCGTCTGCCTAAATCCGAGGCTATTGATATGGCCTGTGCCATCTGCAGCGATGATAACTTGGCGCTGCTGGCTCAGGTGCCCGATGATACTGTACTGACAGTCAATATTCTTGAAGGCGTGCCCGGTTATCTCTTCGGCCCCATGTGCCCGGATGCCGGCTATGTGCCTTACTTTGAGCTGCTGCCGTATGCTGACGGCGTGATTATCAATTACCCTGATGACGGCAACTGGCAGGTGCTGCCTCCCTTTGTAGACCAGCCGCGCCTTAACGATGCCTATCAGGAGGCAGAGGAATGGTCTGCCATGATTCATTGCAATACTGTTGGCAAGCTCAATAAAATTATTGATTTAGGCTATGCCGAAAAAATTATTCAGGTAGCGGAAGCGCTGCATGAAAAGAAGCTGGCCAATATTGCCGATATCCTGGCAAGTCACCATGAGCTGAAGCTGGTGCTGATTGCAGGTCCGTCATCTTCCGGCAAGACCTCTACGGCACAGCGTTTGAGCATCCAGATGGCAGTTAACGGCCTGCGTCCGATTGCTATTTCTATGGATGACTATTATAAAAACCGTGTCGATTCGCCGCGTAAGGCTGACGGCAGCTATGACTTTGAATGCCTGGAGGCTATCGACCTGGAGCTGTTCAATGAGCATCTGCAGCGTCTGCTGGCAGGTGAAAAGGTCAAAATGCCCAAGTACAATTTCCGTACCGGCTGCCGTGAATATCGCGGCAATGAGCTGCAGCTGCAGGAAAATTCCGTGCTGGTTATCGAAGGCATCCACGGCCTGAATGAAAAGCTGACGCCGTCCGTACCGGCGGAACATAAAATCAAAATTTACGTCAGTGCGCTGACGCCCATGTCTTTTGACGAGTACAACCGCATCCGTACTACTGATATGCGTCTGTTGCGCCGCATGGTGCGCGATAGCCAGTTCCGTTCGCATGATGCGGAAACTACGCTGAGGACCTGGTCCGACGTGCGTGAGGGTGAAGAAAAATACATTTTCCCGTACCAGAGCAGTGCCGATATCATTTTCAACACCACGCTGATTTATGAATTTGCTGTACTGAAAAAATATGCGGAGCCTTTGTTGCGTGCTGTACCGCAGTCCGCAGGCATGGCCTATACTACTGCGCGCCGTCTGTTGAACATTTTAAGCTACGTTAAGCCGTTGGAGGATGAGGTTATTCCCAATAACTCTATCCTGCGTGAATTTATCGGCGGCAGTGTGTTTAAGGACGCACTGTGATTTTAACAACAAAATATTGTGGTCTGTAGTCTGCTGCCCAAGCCGGGGCAGCAGGCAGACGCAAATAAAAAAGCTGTTGTACGTTTGCTTGCGTACAACAGCTTTTGTGTTAGCGGTAAAAAATTATTTGCGGAACATTTTGTCGAAGCGCTCCAGCAGACCGGCCTTGAAGCAAAGCACCAGGCCACCGACAGCGCCGACTGCTGCCTGCAGAATCTGGTAGGGCAGCTTAATGTAAGCGTAGTGCGGTGTGCTGTAAATAAAAGCACGTCCCAGAGAATAGCCCACAACCATGATAACAGCGCCTAAAATTACACCGAGAGCAGCGCCCTTGAAGCTTACCTTGCCGCCGCGGTGTGCCAAGAGGCAGATGACAACAGCCTGAATGCCGTGAGTAACCAGAGAAACGAACATCGGTGTCGGGTAGAAGAATAAATCGCCCAAGAAGGCACCAACGCCGCCGACGATGAAGGCAGCCTTGGGGTCGTCCAGCAGAATTGCTGCCGTGCAGATGATAACATCATTGAGATATAAATGCCCGCCCGGTACCGGCAGACCGAAGGAGCTCATCATAATATTGAGCGCCATAAACAGTGCGGTGATGCAGATTGCCAGGGTGGCGTTACTTTTTTGTGCGTTACGGTCTATATGTTCCATATAAACATTCCCCTCTTTATAAGATGATAAAAACTATTATATCGCTGTTTGGTTATAATAATATTGCCAGAACAGAAAAATTTTCTATGGTCAGATTAGCCGGGGAATTTCTTTCGCTAATTCTTCATAAAATTTTTGGTAGAATAAAGCAGGTATTTTTGGTATAATTATTGAATAGAGTATAGGAATAAGTAAAAAATGGGAGGTCGCTATCGTGACAGAACTTAAGAAATTCAAACGTGTAGTTTTAAAGCTTAGTGGTGAAGCCCTGGCCGGTGAAAAAGGCTTTGGCATTGATCCGACAGTAGTATATGCCTTGGCCAAGCAAATCAAGGCTGTAGTTGAGACAGGGGTAGAGGTTGCTATCGTTAACGGCGGCGGTAACTTCTGGCGCGGACTCAGCGGCAGCAACAAGGGCATGGACCGTGCTACTGCTGACTACATGGGAATGCTGGCAACCGTTATCAACTCTTTGGCGTTGCAGGATGCTTTGGAAAACTTAGAGGTTCCGACCCGTGTGCAGACCGCTATTGAAATGCGTCAGATTGCAGAACCCTACATTCGTCGCCGTGCTATCCGCCATATGGAAAAAGCAAGAGTCGTTATTTTTGCCGCAGGTACCGGTAACCCCTATTTCTCCACCGATACCACCGCTGCTTTGCGTGCTGCGGAAATCGAAGCAGACGCTATCCTGATGGCTAAAAAAGGCGTAGATGGTGTTTATGACAGCGATCCGGCAGTTAATCCAGATGCGAAGAAATTTGATGAGCTGCCTTACATCGAGGTTATCAAACGTCATCTCAGCGTAATGGATTCCACTGCAATCAGCCTGTGCATGGATAACAACATTCCTATTGTAGTATTTAATATTGATGAACCGGGTAACATTCTGCGTGCTGCTGCAGGCGAAAAAATTGGTACCCTGGTAGGAGGTAAGGAATAATGGCAACAGTTAATGAAATTATCAGCGGTATCGAGAGCAAGATGGAAAAATCCGTTGCTGCTCTGCGTGTGGATCTGGCAAGCCTGCGTGCTGGTCGTGCAACTCCCTCTCTGCTGGAGAAGGTTATGGTTGATTATTATGGTTCCCAGACACCTGTAACTCAGGTGGCAAGCGTAACCGTACCGGAGCCGCGTATGATTGTTATTCAACCTTGGGAGAAAAACATTCTGAAGGATATCGAAAAAGCAATTATGAAATCCGACCTCGGTCTGAACCCGAACAGCGACGGTATCTGCATTCGTTTGAACCTGCCGCAGCTGACTGAAGAGCGTCGTAAGGACCTGGTTAAGGTTGTACATAAAAAAGCTGAGGAATATCGTGTTGTAGTCCGCAACCTGCGCCGTGATGCCAACGACGCTATCAAAAAGACCGAAAAGGCTAAGGAAATCACCGAGGACGAGGCTAAGAAGGGTACTGAAAAGGTACAGAAGCTGACAGATAAGGTTATGAAGGAAATCGACGCTGCAGCTGCTAACAAAGAAAAAGAAGTAATGGAAGTATAATGGAAATTCCACAGGTTTTGGCACTGCCTCTCCAGGAGGCTGCCCGTCGCCTGGAGGCCGCAGGCTGCAGCTATGAGGTGCAGCCTCTGCTGCCGCCGCGTGCAAGCGAGGCAGACTTTGAAGGACGTGAGGTGCGCAGATATGTAGTAAGACAACAGCAGTTGTCTGCTAATAGATTAGCTCTTACCATTGTGTATAGATAAGGAAGGAGGTGCGACGAATGGCTCTGAAAATTGATAAGGATTCTTGCGTAGGCTGCGGTACTTGTGCTGCTACCTGCCCCGTTGGCGCTATTACTGAAGTTGACGGTAAATATGAAATCGGTGAAGACTGCGTAGAATGCGGCGCTTGCGCTGCTAGCTGCCCGGTTGGCGCTATTGAGTAATTCAAGACTGCAATGCAAAATCAGGAAGGCGGCCTCCCGCAAGGGGGAGGCACGCCTCTTCTTTAATCAGGGGAAAAGTAAAGAAAACTAAAAGCAAGTTACAAATTTTAGCGAAGGGCTTGATGCTTGTGTTTAGAGGCTTGTTTCAAACAAAAAATAAGACTAAGAATAATATCGTAATGCATACTGAGGATCTGGATATGCAGAATATTCCTCAGCATATTGCTATTATTATGGACGGCAACGGTCGCTGGGCTAAGGCTCAGGGCAAGGTGCGTACCTTTGGCCATCGGGCCGGAGCAGAAACACTGAAAACTATTGTCAGAGCAGCTGATAAGCTGGGAGTTAAGGTTATCAGTGCTTATGCATTTTCAACCGAAAACTGGAAGCGTCCGGTGACGGAAGTAAACTTCATCATGGAGCTTTTGAGCCGTTATCTGACCAACGAAATTGATGAATTTAACGAAAATAACGTACAGGTGCGTTTTATCGGCTCGCGTAAAGGTCTTCCTGAGATTGTGCAGCAGAAGATGGAGCACGCAATAGAGGCAACGAAAAACAACACCGGTATTATTTTGAATTTGGCTATAAACTACGGCGGACAGGCAGAAATCCTGCATGCTGTGCGTACTATTGCGGCGGAAGCTGCCAATGGTACTCTGGCCGTAGAAGATATAGATAATAATGTAATTGAAAACCATTTGTATACCAAGGGCCTGCCTGCGCCGGATCTGCTTATCCGTCCGGGCGGTGATTTGCGTATCAGCAACTTTTTGCTCTGGCAGATTGCTTATGCGGAAATCTGGACGACTAAGGTGTTCTGGCCGGAGTTTACACCGGATCATCTGGTGGAGGCGATTTTGGCTTATCAGGGGCGCGAGCGCCGTTTCGGCGGTTTAGTCAGCCGGTAAGACGCCATATACTTCGTCAGGGCTCCAATCAATTTTATAATTCAAAGAAGGATGTATTTTAACTATGTTAACACGTATTATTACCGGTGTAATCGGTATTATTGCGGCAGTCGGAATTATCACCAAGGGTGGCATGCTTTTTAATGCGGCTGTTACTGTTTTGGCTGCTGTGGCCTGGTACGAATACCACAAGATGGTGGAGAACAAGGGCTATCATGCCTACACGCTGACCGGTGGCGTGGGCGCACTGCTGATGGTGCTGGTTGCCGGTGCAGGCTATTATTTTGAGCTGGAGGGCGTTTATACGCTGGCATTTATTTTGATGCTCACAGCGCTGTTCTTCATTTTCAGTACAATTGAGGGCCTGTGGCTGCATTGCAACCGAGGTGAGCAGCATTGGGCAGAGAACAGTGCGCTTACTGCCTGGGGCATGCTGTACTGCGGTCTTTTGTTTGCGCACATTATTTTGTTGCGCTCCTTTGACGGCGGTCCTCATATCGATTTGGGCTTCCGTGTATTTGAGTACGGCGAAATCTGCCTGTGGATTGTGCTTTTGGGTACCTGGGCAAGCGATACCTTTGCTTATTTCTTCGGCCGTGCCTTCGGCAAGACTCCGTTCTGCAGTGTCAGCCCGAAGAAATCCTTTGAGGGCGCAGTCTGCGGCTTTGTCGGCTGCTTTGTGACCGTACTGTTCTTGTGCATTATCTGCCTTGGTATTGCTTTGTGGCATGCTGTGGCAGTGGCACTGGCGGTGGCAATTTTTGCTCCGGTCGGCGATTTAATCGAATCCATTGTCAAACGCAGCTTTGATATTAAGGATTCCGGTAAGATTTTCCCCGGTCACGGCGGTGTGCTGGACCGTTTCGACAGCCTGCTGTTTACGGCACCGGTTGTGTATTATCTGCTGATGATTATCAGCGCTTTATCTATGTTTCAAGAATAGAGGATAGCAAATGAAGAATATTTCTATTTTGGGCAGTACAGGCTCTATCGGTCGTCAGACCTTGGAGGTTGCTGCTGCCAATCCTGAAAAGCTGAAGGTACGCGCGTTGGCTGCGCATAAAAGCGATGAGCTTTTGGAGCAGCAGATTAAGCAGTTTGAGCCTGATATTGCCGTTTTAACGGATAAGGATGCTGCTAAACGTTTGGCTGACCGCTATCACGGCAAAACGGAAATTTTAGCCGGGGAGGAAGGCCTTCTGGCTGCTGCTACCTACGAGGGAGCAGATACAGTGCTCGGTTCCATGGTAGGTTATGCCGGCCTGCGCCCGACGTTGGCTGCTATTGCCTGCGGAAAGAACATTGCGCTGGCGAATAAGGAAACGCTTGTTGCTGCCGGCAGCATTGTTATGGAGGCTGTGCGTAAGCACGGTGTAAGCCTGACTCCTGTGGACAGTGAGCACAGTGCTATTTTCCAATCTCTGCGCGGCGGTACGGAAAAGGAAGTCAAGCGCCTGATTATTACGGCGAGCGGCGGTCCCTTCCGCGGTAAAAAACGCAGTGAGCTGGAAAATGTAACTTTGGCGCAATGTCTCAATCACCCAAACTGGAGCATGGGGCAGAAGGTAACGCTTGATTCCTCTACACTGGCCAACAAGGGCCTGGAGGTTATGGAGGCACATTGGCTGTTTGATATGCCCTATGATAAAATTGCGGTTGTTGTACATCCGCAGAGCATTGTACACAGCTTGGTAGAATTCTGCGACGGCAGTGTGATTGCTCAGCTTGGTGTGCCTGATATGCGTTTGCCGATTCAGTTCGCTTTGAGCTGGCCGGAGCGCTATGATTACAGCTTTGAACAGCTTGATCTTGTTGCTGTGGGTAACCTTACCTTTGAAGCACCTGATTTAGAAGCATTTCCTTCCTTGAAGATTGCTATTGACTGCGGTAAGGCCGGCGGCACTCTGCCCTGTGCCTTCAATGCTGCCAACGAGGAGGCTGTATATGCCTTTTTGGCAGGCAAAATTAAATATCTGGATATCCCTTATATCACTGCTACGGTTACAGCGCAGCACAACAATGTTCTGCGTCCGCAGCTGGAGGATATTGAAGCAACGGATGCCTGGGCGCGTGCTGCAGCCCAAGGGGTTATTGCTAAATTATAGACTGAAGGCCGGCAGGATTAGCCGACTATCGTAAGGAGGTAAAATGCTAACAATATTAGCCGCTGTTTTTGTTTTTGGTGTGCTGGTTACGGTACACGAATTCGGTCATTTTATTACGGCGAAGCTCACAGGTATGCGTGTTGATGAATTTGCCATCGGCTTCGGTCCTAAGCTGTATCAGCAAAAGGACGGCGATACTCTGTACAGCCTGCGGGCTATTCCGTTGGGTGGCTATAATAAAATCGCAGGTATGGATCCCGATGATCCGCCTGAACCAGGAACCTTTAAATCTAAGCCGATACCGTCCAGAATGCTGGTTATTCTGGCAGGTGCGCTGATGAATTTCCTGTTGCCTATTATTCTTTTCAGCGGTATTTTTATGCTGGAGGGCAGACAGGAGCTGGTGAATGAGCCAATCCTGGGCACTGTTGTAGACGGTATGGCTGCGGAAAGAGCAGGCCTGCGTAACGGCGACCGCATTCTGACGATTAACAATAAGCCTGTCGCTACCTGGACTGAGGTTGTTACCAATTTGCGTGCGAGCGGAACTAATCCGGTAATGCTGACTGCAGAAAGTAAGGGAGCTGTAAAAAGCTACACCATGACTCCTGTGTATGACAGGGAGGCCGGCCGTCCTTTAATCGGCATCAGTCCTAAGTTCAACAAGGTAAGCCTGGGCTTCTTCGGCTCGATTAAAGAGGGCTGCGTATATACCAAAAATATTATCGTTTCCATGCTGAACGGCCTGTACAAGATTGTTTCCGGTAAGGCTCCGGCTGAGGTGGCCGGTCCTATCGGTGTGGCGCAGATGGCCGGTCAGGTGGCGGAAAAGGGCATGCTGCCGTTGATTACCTTTGTTGCCTTTTTGAGTATCAACCTGGGCGTTATTAACCTGCTGCCGCTGCCGGCACTGGACGGCGGACACTTTGTACTGCTGCTTTTGGAAGGCCTGCGCGGTAAACCGCTCGGCAGCAAGGCTATGACTAACATCCAGATGGTTGGTATTGCGCTGATTTTAGCGCTGACAGTATTTTCCACCTTTAAGGATATAACACGTTAAGAGGTGAACGAAAGTGATAGAACGTAGAAAAACCCGTCAGCTGCACGTAGGCAGCGTGGCTGTGGGCGGCGATGCTCCGATTGCCGTTCAGTCTATGACTAACACACATACAGACGATGCTGCTGCAACCTTGGAGCAGATTCAGCGTCTGACAGATGCAGGCTGCGATATTATCCGCTGTGCCGTGCCTGATATGGCAGCGGCGGAGGGCCTGAAACCTATTTGTAAGGAAAGTCCGATTCCTGTCATTGCCGATATTCATTTTGATTATAAGCTGGCTTTGGCAGCAATTGAAGCAGGTGTTGACGGCCTGCGCTTAAACCCCGGCAATATCGGCGGTGAGGAGAAGGTGCGCGCTGTGGTGGAAGCAGCGAAGGAACGCAATATTCCTATCCGCATCGGTGTCAACGCCGGCTCTTTGCCGAAGGATTTGCTGGAAAAATACGGCCATCCCACCGCGGAGGCTCTTGTGGAGGCGGCTTGGCGCCACGTCCGCATCCTCGAAGCGATGGATTACCGTAACATTAAGATTTCGCTCAAGGCGCATGATGTGCCGCTGACACTGGAGGCTTATCGTCTGATGGCAGCGCAGTGTGATTATCCGTTACACGTCGGCATTACGGAGGCAGGCACCGTCAACAGCGGTATTATCAAATCCGCAGTAGGCATCGGTACGCTGCTTGCCGAAGGCATCGGCGATACCATTCGCGTTTCGCTGACCGGCGACCCGGTAAACGAGGTGCGTGTAGCCTATGACATTCTGAAATCCCTTGGTCTGCGTGAGCACGGCCCGACGTTAATCAGCTGTCCGACCTGCGGACGCACCCGCATCAGTCTGGAAAAGCTGGCGCTGGAGGTTGAACGCCGTCTGGCGGATGTTGAAGAACCTATTACGGTTGCCGTTATGGGCTGCGTGGTCAACGGACCCGGTGAAGCACGTGAGGCTGACGTCGGTATTGCCGGCGGCATCGGCGAGGGACTTGTTTTCCGCAAGGGTGAAATCCTGCGTAAGGTTCCCGAGGATCAGCTTGTAAGCGAGCTTTTTGCTGAAATAGATAAAATTTTACTTGAGAGGAAGGTATCCCGTTAATGAAAGTTTCTAAAATGTATGCACCCACTCTGCGTGAGGTTCCGTCCGAGGCTGAAATCCCGAGCCATCAGCTGCTGCTGCGTGCCGGTTTTATGCGTAAATCCACCAATGGCATGTACACCTATCTGCCGCTGGCTTGGCGTGTTATTAAAAAAATCGAAAATATTATCCGTGAAGAGATGGACCATGCAGGCTGCCAGGAAATCATGATGCCGATTATGCAGCCGGCAGAAATCTGGAAGGAAAGCGGCCGTTGGGACGCTTACGGCGCAGAAATGGTACGCTTGAAGGACCGTCACGGCCATGAATACTGCCTTGGTCCTACCCATGAGGAAATGGTTACTACCCTGGTTAAGAACGATGTACGTTCCTACCGTCAGCTGCCGCTGAACCTGTACCAAATTCAGGACAAATTCCGCGACGAACGCCGTCCTCGCTTTGGCCTGATGCGCAGCCGTGACTTTATCATGAAGGATGGCTATTCCTTCGACCGTGATGAAGCAGGTCTGGACGTTTCTTATAAGGCTATGTATGATGCTTATGACAAAATCTTTACCCGCTGCGGTCTGAACTTCCGCCCGGTAGAAGCAGACAGCGGTGCTATCGGCGGTACCGGCAGCCATGAGTTCATGGTGCTGGCAGACAGCGGTGAAGCAGAAATTACCTACTGCACCAAATGCGATTACGCTGCCGATATCGAAAAGGCAGAGCTGTATCCGCTGGAAGCTCCGGCAGAAGAAATGCAGGAGCTGAGCGAGGTTGAAACTCCGAACTGCAAGACCATTGCTGATGTTTGCGCTTTCCTTAACGCTCCGATAGAAAAATCCGTAAAGGCTGTTGCTTACCAATGCGAAAAAGGCCTGGTACTGTGCTTTGTTCGCGGTGACCACGAGGTTAACGAAACCAAAGTACAAAACACTGTAGGCGCAGTTGAGCTGGAAATGGCAGAGGCAGAGCTGCTGGCTAAGGCTGGCACTGTCGGCGGCTACATGGGTCCTGTCGGCCTTGACCCCGAAAAGGTTATTATCGTTTGCGATGCAACCGTTATGAATATGCACAATGTTTGCTGTGGTGCTAACCATGAAGGCTTCCACTACATCAACGCTAACCCGGGCCGTGACTTCACTCCGACCTACGTTGCCGATATCCGTCTGATGGCTGAAGGCGATCCCTGCCCGCACTGCGGCGCTCCGATTGCTAAGGCTCGCGGTATCGAAGCTGGCCAGGTATTCAAGCTGCATACCAAATACAGCGCAGCTATGAAATGCACCTATCTGGATGAAAACGGCAAAGAGCAGCCGATGGTAATGGGCTGCTACGGTATCGGCGTAGGCCGTACTATGGCTGCCTGCGTTGAACAGAGCCATGATGCCGACGGTATGATCTGGCCTGTTGCTATTGCTCCGTATGAAGTGCTTGTTGTACCTGTAAACGTAAAGGATGAAGCATCCTTTGCCAAGGCCGAGGAAATCTATAACGAGCTGCACAAAGCAGGCGTTGAGGTTGTTATCGATGACCGCAAGGAGCGTCCGGGCGTAAAATTCAAGGACGCAGATTTAATCGGCTATCCGCTGCGCGTAGTTGTAGGTCCTAAGACTCTGCAGACCGGCGAGCTGGAAGTAAAAGTTCGTAAGACCGGCGAAGTAAGCATGCTGCCGTTGGATAGTGATTATATCACTGCTATCAAGGAGATGCTGCAAAAGCTGTAAAAATAAGTCAGCTCCCATGTCTGCGCCCGACGCAGGCAGAGGGAACGGAAGCTGTGAGGTGATACTGGCGTGGATTTAATTAATACTTCTTTTTTGCATAACAAAGAGGTTGTTATGGTTATCAGGCTGGTTGTTGCCGCAATTCTCGGCGGTATTGTCGGTATAGAAAGAGGCAGCGGCGACCGCCCTGCCGGTTTCCGTACACATATTCTTGTGTGCGTGGGCTCGGCGCTGTTTATGCTCGTTTCGCTTTACGGCTTTGATGATGTCTATCCTCAGACTGCCAAGCTGGAGGAGGATATCGGCCAACGCCGTGACTCGGCGCGTATTGCAGCCCAGGTTGTCAGCGGCATAGGCTTTCTCGGCGCAGGCACCATTCTGCACGAGGGTTTAACTATTCGCGGTCTGACAACTGCTGCCAGCCTGTGGATGGTTTCCGCAATCGGTCTTGCTGCCGGCAGCGGTATGTACTTCCTCAGCAGCGTGGCAACCATTATCACTATGATAACTCTAGTTACCTTCCATACCTGGGAAAAGCGTTTTGCTGCCAACAGCCGCAGTGACCGCCAGTTTGTCCGCATCATTACTACCAATCGCTCCGGTGCCATAACCGATGTTACCGGTTATCTGTCCCTTAACGGCGTACAGGTAAAATCGCTGAACGTAAAACGCGATAAGGAAAAGAATCGCCTGGTGCTGGAGGTCTTTCTGAAGCTTGGCAAAACTGCGCCCGATGGCGGAGATATTGTCAAGGGGTTGCAGGGGATTGAGGGTGTTGTAGGCGTCGAAAACATGCGATAAGGGAGATAAGCGATAGCACGCCATCTGCGTTGTTGCGTCGCCTCGACGTACTAAAAGTACGCCGTCGGCATCCGCGCCTAGCATCTGACGCACTCTAGCTTATCTCCAAAAAATAGAGGAAGATAGCACGCCATCTGCGTTGTTGCGTCGCCTCGACGTACTAAAAGTACGCCGTC
>OLSD01000083.1_pt1 | contig 94772 bp, 82 predicted proteins | sample 1672211 | NCBI WGS metagenome assembly OLSD01 (sample SAMEA3136659, study PRJEB25190) | human gut metagenome | reverse complement strand
CGACGATCATCTCCTGCTTTTCAAACTGGTGGATGCGGTACACGCCGCGCTCCTCAATGCCGTGGGAGCCCTTCTCCTTGCGGAAGCACGGGGAGTAGGAGGTGAGCGTCTGGGGAAGGCTGCTTTCGGGCAGGATCTCGCCGATGAAGCGGCCGACCATCGAATGCTCGCTCGTGCCGATGAGGTAGAGGTCTTCGCCCTCGATCTTGTACATCATGGCGTCCATGTCGTTCTGGCTCATGACGCCCTCGACCACGTTGCCGTGGATCATGAACGGCGGAATGCAGAAGGTGAAGCCCTTGTCGATCATGAAGTCGCGCGCGTAGGCGAGCACGGCCTCGTGCAGGCGCGCAATGTCGCCGAGCAGGTAGTAGAAGCCCGCGCCGGAGACGCGGCCTGCCGCGTCCATATCAACGCCGTCGAAGCTCTCCATGATCTGCGTGTGGTAGGGGATCTCAAAATCGGGCACCTTCGGCTCGCCGAAGCGCTCGACCTCAACGTTGCAGCTGTCGTCCGGGCCGATGGGGACGCTCGGGTCGATGATGTTCGGGATCAGCAGCATGATCTTGTGGATCTTCTGTTCGTACTCTTCCTCGAGCTTTTCAAGCTCTGCGAGGCGGTCGGCGTTCTGCTTGACGGTCGCCTTGATCTTCTCGGCTTCCTCAAGCTTGCTCGGATCCTTCTTCGCCTGACCCATCAGCATGCCGATCTGCTTGGAAAGGGCGTTGCGGCTGGCGCGCAGCTCGCTCGCCTCGGTGATGGCGGCGCGGTTCGCAGCATCGAGCGCGATGACCTCGTCGACGAGGGGGAGCTTTTCGTCCTGGAATTTCTTCTTGATGTTTTCCTTGACCAGTTCGGGGTTTTCCCGCAGGAATTTCATATCCAACATAGCAATTTACCTCGTTATTGTAGTAAAGTGGTCGGCACATGGTTCGTGCCGCGGTTTTCAGTTGATGCCGTTCGGGAAAAGCTCTGCCACCAGCGCATGGTAGCGCGCGGCGGGGGAGGGGGCATCGTCGCCGGTGATGGCGGTGCGCAGCGGCTGCTCGGGAAGAGATTCGGCTGCGCCTTCCTTCTCAAAGGCGCGGATATTGTCGCGCGCGGCGTCATAGTCCTTGGCGGAATAGTTGTTTTCGATCTCGATGAGCCAATCGAGCGCGCGCAGCTGTTCGCTCTTGCGCTTGACGGTCTCGCTGAGGGAATCTTTGTCCTCTTCCGCCTCAGCAAGCTGTGTTTCCAGCTCCTTGACGCGCGCTTCGAGCGAGTCGTTTTCTTCGAGCGTACTTTGCAGGGCGCTGTTGCCGCTCTTGATCTCGTCGCGGATTGCCTGACTGCTGCGCTGATTCATTAAAAATGTCCATAAAATCAGCAGAAATGCCACGCAGAAGAGAATGGCGACGTAGGTGTAGACCTTTTTCATGCGCTCGCGCTCAGTGGTGGGCTTTTCCTCCCTGGGCGCGCTTGCCTTGTTCGGGTCCTTGGGGGCTTCGTGAACAAAATCGGTCATTCTTTTTCGCTTCCGTCCTTTCTGCGCTTGATGGCGGCGAGCGCTTCGAGCAGGTCGTTCAGATCGTCGATCCCGTAGTAGTCCAGCTCAATGCGGCCTTTTTTCCTGCCGGACACGATGCGGCAGGTGCGGCCGATCTTATCGCTCAGCTCCTGCGCGGCCAACCGGCCGTAGCTCTCGGCGATGCGCTCGTCGTTTGAGAGCTTGCGCTCCTCCTTGGGGTTTGCAAGGCGCTTGGCGAGCGCTTCTGTCTGGCGAACGCTCAGCCCCTGCGCGGCGACCGCTTTGGCCGCTTCCAGCTGCAAGTCCGCCTTGAGCGGCAGCAGCGCGCGGGCGTGGCCGCCGGAAAGAACGCCATTTTGCAGCATTTCGCGCACCTCGGGGCAGAGCCCCAGCAATCTCAGGCTGTTTGCCACGGCGGAGCGGGACTTGCCCACGCGCTCGGCGGCTTCTTCCTGCGTGAGCTGATAGTTGTCCATCAGCGTTTTGTAGCCCTCGGCTTCTTCGATAGGGTCGAGATCCTCGCGCTGCAAGTTCTCAATGAGCGAAAGCTCGGTCATCTTGCGGTCGTCCGCCTCGATGACGATGGCGGGCACTTCGCTGAGACCGGCGATGCGCGCGGCGCGCCAGCGACGCTCGCCGGCAATGATCTGATAATAGCCGGAAGAAAGGCGGCGAACCGTCAGCGGCTGAATGATGCCGTGCTCACGAATGGAATCGGCGAGATCCTGCAAAGCGTCTTCGTCGAAGTGGTGGCGCGGCTGGTTGGCGTAGGGCTCGATCTGCGAGATGGGGAGGTAGAGGCTGTCCGATGTGTCGGTGCGCAGGGCGACATCGCCGAGCAACGCACCCAGACCCTTGCCGAGCCCGCGGTTTGCGTTTGCCATAGGGGAACATCTCCTTTCTGCGGGGGTGAAAGGGCGAATATGCCCTCATATTTTATGTATTACTTGTTCTGCTTCAAAAACTCGTTGGCGAGGTCGCTGTACGCTTCCGCGCCGCGGGAGGTGCGGTCGTAGTAGTTGATGGGCTTGCCGTGGCTCGGCGCTTCGGAAAGACGCACGTTGCGCGGGATGACGGTCGAATACACCTTGCCGGGGAAGTAGCGCTTGACCTCTTCGGCCACTTGCAGGGCAAGATTGGTGCGCCCGTCGAACATCGTCAGCAGCACGCCTTCCAGATCGAGGCCGGGGTTGAGGCTGCGGCGCACCATGCGGACGGTGTGCATCAGATCGGAAAGCCCTTCGAGCGCAAAATATTCGCCCTGCACGGGAACGATCAGGGAATTGGCCGCGCAGAGCGCGTTGACCGTCAGCAGCTCAAGCGAGGGCGGGCAGTCGATGAGAATATAGTCATAATTGGGGGAGAGAATGTCGAGCGCCTGCTTGAGCAGGAATTCGCGGTTTTCGCGGTCGATCATCTCGATGCCCGCGCCTGCCAGCGCCTTGGAGGAGGGCAGCACGTCGCCGTAGCGCGTGTGCGTGACGCAGGCTGTCACGTCCGCGCCGTTGATGAGCACATCGTACACGCTGCGCGCGGTCGTTTTGTCCACGCCCATGCCGGAGGTGGAGTTGGCCTGCGGGTCAAAGTCGCACAGCAGAACGCGATTTCCCTTTTCCTTGAGGGAAGAGGTCAGGTTGACACAGGTCGTCGTCTTGCCGACGCCACCCTTTTGATTGACGATTGCAACGATTTTAGCCAAAAAAACACCCACCTTAGTCGTAACTGCATTGATCCGTTTACATTCTTGTTCAGTATAACACAAAATGCTCTGATTTCAACAGAAAAGCTCAAATTTTGCGAATTTGTTTCACGTGAAACATGACAAGGTGCAGACCTTTACGTCTTGATTTTGCTGCCATCTGGGTGCTGCTGAGCAGGCGTGCGAGGGAGTAAAAGGACGTCATGGTAAAGGGGGAAACCTTTACCATGACGCTCAAATCAGTGTTTCACGTGAAACAAAACTCAGTCCTGCGGTTCTGTCAGCAGCATCGCGCCGTAGGGTTCAAGGGTCAGGCGGAGCATACCGTCGCCGCAGAAGAATGCCTGATGCGACAGTGCGTCTTCGGCAAGCGCGGCGTCCCAGGGAAGGGTGAGGGTGACAACTTCTTCGCCCGCGTTGACCACCGTAAGGCAGTGATCGTGCGCTGTGCGGCGGGAAAAGGCCAGCACGCGCCCCTGCGCGGCATGGTAGACGATCGTGCCGCTTTGCAGCGCCTCGTGCGCGCGGCGCAGCGCGCCGAGCTGCCGGAAGCAGCGCAGGAGTTCCTCATCTTCGTGTCCCCAGGGGTAAGTGCCGCGGTTGAAGGGATCTTCAAAGCCCTGCATGCCCGCCTCGTCGCCGTAGTAGAGCATCGGCGAGCCGGGGAAGGTATAGAGGATCAGCGAGGCGAGCTTCAAAAGCGCTTTGCCGTGCGCAAGCTCTTCCGCGCTCAGGCGGTAGACCGCGCGCTCATCGCGCGTCTGCGGCGCGGGCGCGCTCAGCCCGAGGATCGTCAGAAGTCTTGGCGTATCATGGGTCGAGAGGAAGTTCATCGCGCCGTAAAACGCGGGCGCGGGGTAGTTTTCGCGCAGCTGCTCCATGCTGTCGCGGAAGTATTCCGCGCCGCCGCCGAGCAGAAAGGCCATCAGCGCCGTGCGGAAGGGGTAGTTCATCAAGCCGTTGGTCTCGCGGCCCAAAAGGTATCGGCGGCGCTGGGAATAGGCGATCTTCGTTGTGCCGTCCTCCCAGACCTCGCCGAGAAGATAGCTGTCGGGGCATACTTCGTTCATCGCCGCGCGGATCTTTTCAATAAACACATCGGGCAGCTCGTCGGCAACATCGAGCCGCCAGCCGGACGCGCCCGCGCGCAGCCAGCGCTTGATGATGGAATTTTCCCCCTCGATGATGTAGTCAACGTAGCTTTTCTCCAGCTCGTTGACCGCGGGCAGGTTCTTGATGCCCCACCAAGCGTCGTACTCGTCGGGGAAGGGGTGGAAGTTGTACCAGCGGTAGTAGGGCGACTGCTCGCCCTGCGCCGCGCCAAGACCGGGATAGAAGCCGTCGGTATTAAAGTAGACGCTCTTTCGCCCTGTGTGGTTGAAAACGCCGTCGAGCATGACGTGAATGCCGCGCTTTTTTGCCTCCGCGCAGAGCGTGCGGAAATCCTCTTCGTCGCCGAGCAGCGGGTCGATGCGCTCATAGCAGGCGGTGTCATAGCGGTGGTTGGTGGACGCTTCGAAGATGGGGCAGAGGTAGAGCGTCGTCACACCGAGGGACGCGAGGTAGTCGAGCTTTTCCGTGATGCCCTGCAAGTCGCCGCCGAAAAAGTCGCTGCACGTGATCTCGCCCTGCGCGTTCGGACGGTATTCCGGCAGCTCGTCCCAGCGCTCATGCAGCGTGCGCGGGCCGACAAGACCCGCAACGTCCCGCTTTTTTGCGCGGCAGAAGCGGTCGGGGAAGATCTGATAGGTGAGGCCGCGGCCGAACCACTCCGGCGTCTTGCGCGTATCGTCGTAGACCGTGAGCTGCCAGGGCTCGACCGCGTCCCACGCGCAGAGGCCAGCTTTCCCGCAGCAGCTCGTGCCGCCGTCCGCCCACGAGAGGCGGAAGTGATACCACACGAGCTCTATTTCATCGGGGGCGGTGAAGACGCCGCGGTAGACCATGCCGCCGTCCTCAAAGACGGGCGCGAGCTCCAAGGCCGTCCACCGGTCGGCAAACTCGCCGTGGGCGAGCAGCTCGCAGCACGTAATCGCCGCGCCGCGCTCGGGGCGAAAGCAGAAGGTGACGGCGGCGCCGCAGGGCACCGCGCCGAAGGGGGATTTGCAGCGCAGATCGCGCGGATCAAACCATTTAGTTGACATAACACATTCCTTTCTGCCAAATAAAGCGGCTGAAACAGGCAAAAGCGCGCCGAAACGGCGCGCTTAACCCAGCAGTGCGTTTTCGCCCGTGACCGCAGAGGAGGCGGACGCATTGGAAAAATAAGCGTTCAGCACCTGCACGGCGGTGGAGGCCAGCGCCGCGCCCGTGCCGCCCTTTTCAATGACGATCGCCACCGCGATCTGCGGATCATCGTAGGGGGCGAAGCAGACGAATGCGCCGTTGTTGTTCTTCGCGTCGCCGGTCTGGATCGTACCGGTCTTGGCGGCTGCGTCGACGATACAGTCCTTGAAGTAGGACGAGACCGCGCCGTCGGCGGCGAGATCGTGCATGCCGGCGAGCACGGCGGAGAGATTTTCACTGCTCATCGAGACCGTTTCGACCGGCGCGGCGTCGTAAACGTATTCGAGCGTACCGGAGCCGCTGGAGCGGACGTTTTTCAAAAGGTGCGTCGCGTAGCGCTCGCCCCCGCCGCAGAGCGTTGCAATGTAGTTGGCAAGCTGGAGGGGAGAGTACTCCTGGTTTGCCTGACCGAAGGCCGCCCACGGGGCAAGGTTTTCGCCCTCGTTCTGCGAGGGGAGGCGGCCGGCAGTGTCGCCGATCTCAATGCCGGTCGGCGCGCCGAGACCGAAGTCTGCGTAGTACTTGCGCAGCGTGTCCATGCCCATGCGGTAGCCCATTTCGGCAAAGTAGTAGTTGCAGGAGTTCATGATCGCGCCGCGCACGTTGAGCGCGCCGTGTCCGCTGCGCTTCCAGCAGTAGGTGTAGCTCGCCGAGTAGCCGGGATAGACCCACTTACCGGAGTCGTAGATCTTTTCGCGCACGGTGGTCGCGCCGGATTCGAGCGCGGCAATGCCGGTGAGGGGCTTGAGGGTGGAGCCGGGGGCGTATTTGCCCTGTGTGGCGCGGTTCCACATCGGACGCATCGAATCATTGGAAAGCTCGGAGATATTCTCGCGGAAGGTCGAGAGGGAATAGGTCGGGCACGACGCGAGCGCCAGCACATCGCCCGTGCCGACCTGCACGACGGCAACCGCCGCGCCGCGCTCGACGCCGTCCGCCTTCGTCATCGAAGAGACGGTGCTTTTGAGCGCTTCTTCCACCTGCGCCTGAAAGTCGATGTCGATGGTCAGGGCCACGGTGGAACCGGGCTTCGGCTCCTCGGAGTAGAGCTCGCCTGTGATCTTGCCGGAGTCGTCGAGCGTGACAAGGCGCTTGCCGTTGCTGCCGTGGAGATAGTCTTCAAACGCGCTCTCCACGCCCGAGATACCAACGATGGTGGCGAGCGTGTAGCCGGGCTTATCCTTGTAGTCGTCCCAGTCCTGAATGCTGCCGGTGTAGCCAAGCACATGGGCGGCGTAGTCGGTCTCGTAAACACGCACGGACGAGGTGTCCACCTGCACGCCCAGATAGTTGCCGTCCTTGATGAGGGAGATGAGCGGAATATCCACGTCGCTTGCGAATTCAAAGACCGTCGAGCCGTTCATTTTGGCAGCGGCGAGGGAGTAGCGCAGGCCGACGAGCGTGCGCACCGTGGCGGCGGGGAGCGTTCCATCAATGTCATATTCGCTGCGCAGCTTGAGGAACAGCGCCGAGCCGGTGAGCGTGGTGGGCAGGCCGTCCTCATCGACGGCGCTCTCGCTGATCCACTTGAGCGAGACAAGGTATTTGGAGAGCGTCTTGGCGCTGCCGTTTGCGGTGTCGTAGACGTAGGGGGAGCTTTGGGAGAGCGGCAGCGTGTCCTTGATCTCGACGCCCTGCGCGTTCATCAGCGCGATGAGGCGCAGCAGCGCGTCGTTCAGCTCGTCGTCCGGGACGAGAGAAGAGTCAAAATCCAGCGTGTAGACCGCGCGGTTCGACACAAGCACCTTGCCGTTGCGGTCGGTGATGACGCCGCGCGTACCCTTGACCGTTTCGACCTTGGCGTTTGCGCGCACGGACTGGGCAAGGTAATCGTCGCCGTTGACGATCTGCGCGTCGAAGAGCGTGACGACGAACACGAGCGCGCAGAGGAACATCACCGCGCCGAGCGCAACGAGGCGGCGGGTAAAGCGTTTGGGATCCATGGCGGCCTCCTTTCTGCGAAGGCGATGGGGAAATTAGGAAAAATCAGTCGGGGAAAGTGCGGCGCACGGCGCGCAGCGCCGGATACACCGGCGCAAGCAGCAGGCACGAGAGCAGCGTTTCGCGCGCAAAGAGCGAGAGCATCGGCACGATGGCGTCGCTCCCGCCGCGCGGCAGCAGCGCGGCAGCCTGCAAGAGATCAACGATCAGAAACGTCAGCACGCACGAGAGCAGCGCGCGGGGAAAGCCCTGCTGCAAGAGATTGCTGACGAGCGTGGAGATGAGCAGCGCGGCGATCGTGAATGCAACGGTGTACAGACAGGGAAACGGCGCGGGCAGCACAAGGTCGCACAGCGCGCCGAACACGATGCCCGCGATCACCGACGGCTGCGGCAGCTCAAACGAGGCGATGACCGCGAGAACGACGGGCGGCAGGAAGGGAAGGACGCCGAAAAACGTCATCGAGCCGAGAAACAGCCGCCGCAGGAAGAACAGCGCCGCCGCGGCGAGCGCGTAAAACGTCCATTTGAGTATGGCGGTTTGAGAGAGATTCATGGATACCCTCCTCAGTCGACGATAGAGAAGTCCGTGATGACGAACACCTCGGTGAGGGTGTTGAAGTCCATCATGGGGGCAAGAACGGCATAGCGGGCAAGGCCGTCGTCGCCCGTTTTGAGCGACTCGACCGCGCCGATGACAAGCCCGCTCGGATAGTATCCGCCGAGACCCGAGGTGACAATCTGGTCGCCGATGAGCACCTCATCGTCCGAGGTGAGGTAGGAGAGCTTCAGCCTGCTCTGACCCATGAGGGCAAAGTCCCCCTCCGCCACGGCGACTTCGCCGGTGCGGAAGATGCGCGCGCCAAGCTCGGTATCCGTGTCGATGACGGTCAGGACGGTCGACCAGTTGTAGCCAACCTCGGAGATGATGCCGACAAGATACCCCTCGGCGCTCACCACGCAGTCGCCCGCGGCGATGCCCTGATCGGTGCCGTGGTTCAGCGTCAGCGAAGAAGTCCAGCTGCTCTCGCTGTGGGCAAGCACGGCCGTGGAGACGAACTGGAAGTCGCGCCGCTGCTCCTGCAGCTTCAAAAGCTCGCGCAGGAGCTTGTTTTCCTCGCTGTCGGCCTGTGCCTGACGCTGCTGGGCGCGCAGCTCCGCGACCTCCTTTTTGAGCGCCGCGTTTTCCTCCTTGAGCGAGGTGACGTCCTCATAATACTGCCGCTTGTCGGCCACCCAGCCGCTCACGGCGGTGGTGGCGGCGCGGAACGGCGAGGTCAGCACGCCTGCGATATTCTCCAGCACCGACGAGGTCGAGGAAAAATACGTCAGCAGGCTCAAAAGCACGGCGACCGCCGCGGCGGCAGCCAGAATGCGCAATCCGTGGCGGCGGAAAAATTCTTTCAAGGCTTACCCTCCTTTCGCAGTGGGGCAGGGGAGAGGCTCAGAGCAGCTTCACGCCGAAGCGCGCGAGCACGAGTCCGAGCTGCTCCACGGGGAGTCCCATGACGTTGAAAAAGTCGCCGTCGATGCGTTCGACAAAGAGAGCGCCGCGGCTCTGCACGCCGTAGGCGCCGGCTTTGTCCATCGGCTCGCCGGTTTTGATGTAGGCGCGGATCTCGTCATCGGTCATCGGGCGGAAAAAGACGCGCGTGGATACGGCGAAGCGCTCTTCCTGCGCGCCGCGGCGAACGCTCACGCCCGTGCAGACCGTGTGAGCGCGGCCGGAAAGCGCGCGCAGCATACGCAGCGCGTCCTCCTCATCGCGCGGTTTGCCAAGACGGTCATTGCCCAAAAAGACCATTGTGTCCGCCGTGATGATGAGATCGTCGGGAGAGCAGAGGGCGGCGGCTGCGTCGCATTTTTTCTTTGCAATGTAGCGCACCGTGTCCTCGGGAGAAAGACCTTCCGGATAGCTCTCGTCAATGTCGAGCGAGAGGGTCTTAAAGTCCTCCACGCCGATGCGGGCGAGCAGCTCCTGACGGCGCGGGGATTGAGATGCCAAAACGATTGCCATGATATTGCCTCACTATTTGATAATAAAAAGTATAATCAAGATAAAAAATTACAATTCGGATTTATTCTGCGCCGCGGTAGAAGAGACCGCGCGTGATATTTTCCGGTGCTTCGACGGCCTCGCCCTGATAGGCGCGCAGCATGCGCACGCAGTCCTCGGGCGATTCCGTCGTAAAGCGCAGGCAGGCATAGCGCAGGCCAAGGCTCTGCCAGTCGCGCGCTTTGTCCGCAAGGTAGAGAATTTTTCCGTTCTCGATCTCGCTGCGGCAGCCCCACGCGCGCAGCACGGGGAAGTGCTCACCGCGCCGATCGGTCAGCTCCGGCGCACTTGCACACGCGCCGTCCGCCGGGACGGACGCAGGGCGCTCCTTAAAGTATCGACAGCCGGACTCGTTTGCATTCAGGCAGTTTTCCGTGACCATGAGGGGGAGCCTGCCGTAGACGATGGCCTCGCAGGGGAGGCACTTGCTGAGGTCGCGCAGCTGCGCGTCGCGCAGCTCGAAGGAAGCGCAGGCACTCGAAAGCCCCTCCTTCTTCCAGAAAGAGAGCGCGGCGGAGTTATAGACGTTCAGCGCCCAGTCGCCGTGGAGCGTTGCATCGAGTCCGCGCACGAGCGAAAGGTGGCCGAGGTTGGCGATCGACACGCCCGTGACGCCCTTTTTGACGCCGTCTTCGAGCAGCGCGCGCAAAACAGGCTCGTCCTGTGTGCGGTAGATGCGCGGCAGCACCGCGAAAAATTCGGTTCTGCCGAGATACGGCGAAAGGTCAAGCTGCGCCAGCAGTTCGACGGGGAGATAGACGCGCGCGGGGGAGAGAGCGATGAGCTCCTCGCTCAGCTGTGCGGCGCGGTGGAGAGAAACCGTCAGAAGCGGCTTTTCCGCGCTGTTTTTGACCGCCGTTGGCGGGACAAAGCCGAACGCGCGGCGCTCGGGCGCGGCGGTGCGAAGCGCTTCCATCTGCGAGAGCGCCTCGCGGCGCAGCGCATTGAGCGCGCCCGCGCTGACGGCGAGGCCGTCGTCCAGCGTGACCGCGCAGAGATCGACCGTAAACGCCGTGCCGCCGGTTTTTTTGAGGCGTGCTTCCACCTCTTCCGCCGTGAGCGCGCGGTTTCGCGCCGCCTCGGGCACATTTCCGGTGACGGTCACGCGGTGGCCGTCCGCGTCCTCGGCGTGGAGGCGCATCGGCTCTCCCGTGCGGATCAAACAGTCAAAAGTGAGTGGCACGAGCCGCAGGTCTTCCTTTTCATAGCGGGCGCGCAGCTCCCCAAACCAGTCCTCCGGCCATTTTGCGTTTTCCGGCCGCGTGCCGAACATCTCGCGCCCGCGCGCGCCGCGGTAATACCCCTCGGTGAAGCCGTCGCGCGAGAAGGCGAGGGCGAGCCTTTTCTGCTCGTCCGTCGTCGGTGCGCGATGCTCTCGCAGAAGGCGCGCGTAGATCTCCGTCACGGCGGCGACATATTCCGGGCGCTTCATGCGCCCTTCGATCTTGAGACAGGCAACGCCCATGTCCATCATCTCCGGCACAAAGGGGGCAAGGCACGCGTCCTTTAAGCTCAGCGGGTGAGCGTTTGCCTTGCCGGAAAAGCCGTAGGGAAGCCGGCAGGGCTGGGCGCAGGCGCCGCGGTTGCCGCTGCGCCGTCCGATGACGGCGGACATCTCGCACTGACCGCTGTAACACATGCACAGCGCGCCGTGGACAAAGGTTTCGATCTCGATGGGGCTTTTTTTGCAGATCTCGGCAATTTCGCCGCGGTTCAGCTCGCGCGCGAGCACCGCACGCGTCATGCCGAGCCTTGCCGACTCTTCAACGCCCGAGAGCGTGTGCAGGCTCATCTGCGTGGAGGCGTGCAGCGGCACGTCGGGAATGATTTTTTGCAGCGTCGATAGAACGCCCCAATCCTGCACCAGGATCGCGTCCACGCCGCACGCCGAGGCAACGCGCGCCGCGTCGGCAAGCAGGGGCAGCTCGCGGTCGGTGACGAGCGTATTGAGCGTCAGATAGACCTTCACGCCCCGCAAATGGCAATAAGAGACCGCCGCGCGGAATTCCTCGTCGGAGAAGTTCCTCGCACTGCGGCGCGCGTTGAACGCGCCAAAGCCCATATAAACTGCGTCCGCGCCGCTCTGCACGGCGGCAACGAGCGCTTCCCGCCCGCCTGCGGGCGCCAACAGTTCAGTCATCAAGGCTTACTTTTTCTGCTGCTGGAGCTTGAAGATCTCGCGCTTGAGCTCGCTGACCTCGTTTTTGGCCTGGCTCGCCTCGTCGAGATACTGCTTGAGCTGGCGGCGCAGCGCGTCGCCGGCCTCGCGCTCCTTGAAAAGCTCGTCGGTGATGTTCACAGCGGTCAGCACGGCGGCGTCCGTACGGCCGACCTTGGCAGAGTTGAGCAGCTCGCTCATCTTGTCGTTGACGTAGGAGCCGACCTTCTGCATGTAAGAGGGGGCTTCCTCGGCGACAAAGGTGTATTCCTCGTCGCAAATAGAGACGGTAATGCGGTTTTCCATGATTGTGTGCTCCTTTCTTCTTCGGCGTTGCACAAAAAAGGGCAATTTCCACCCATATAATCCCCAATAGTATAACACGAGAGTGAAAATGTGAAAAGGGGGCAGCAAAAATTTCATGTTTACGAACGGGAAAATTTCATGTAGAATGTTAGAATCGAATCGAGGCGAAAGGAGGCGGGGCGCATGGCAGGCTATGTGCTGCATCTGAACACGGAAGAAAACATCACGCTTTCTCCGGCAACGGTCAAGCGGTTGATCGCGCTCGGAAACGGCGACGCGGCGCTTTTGTACCTCGCCATCCTGCACGCGCGCGGTGCAGCCGACGCGGAAAAGCTCGCGCGCGAGCTCAAGTGGGACGAAAACCGCCTGCGCGCGGCGGAACAGGCGCTCTACGAGATGAAACTCGTCGGCGCGCCGGAAAAAAAAGAGGAAGCGCCGCTTCCGCCGCAGCTCAACGAACCGCCCGAGTACACGCGCGAGGACATCGCGCGAAAGCTGGAGGGAGACGGGCGCTTTGCCTGCCTTTTGCGCGAGGTGGAGCACAAGCTCGGCCCGCTTTCGACGCCGTCGGTCAAAAAGCTGTTGGGTTTATATGAAAATCTCGGCCTGCCGGCGGACGTGGTCTACACGCTGGTGAACTACTGCATCGGCAAAAAGGAGCAGCAGTTCGGCGAGGGAAGACTTCCCAACATGCGCGAGATCGAAAAGGAAGGATACGTCTGGGCGCGCAAGGAGCTCTTTTCCATCGAAAAGGCCAGCGAGTACATGAAGCGCGAGCAGGCGCTGCGCGGGAAATATCCCGAGTACATGGCGGCGCTGCGTATGCAGGGCCGCGCGAGCGCGCCGAGCGAGGAAAAGTATCTCTCCGCGTGGGCGGAGATGGGCTTTCCGGCGGAAACCGTGGCCGAGGCCTACGACCGTACGATCCTGCACTGCCACGAGTTCCGCTGGCCGTACTGCAACGGCATTTTGAAGCGCTGGCACGAAAAGGGCCTGCACACGCTCGCCGAGGTCCGTGCCGAGAACGCCAAGGAAACGCAGAAACCCAGAAAGGCCGCCGCCGACGGCGGCAACGCCTGGATGAAGGAATACCTGAACCAGTAACGAAAGCGGGGGAAGAACGATGTCTTATGACGGGCGGCTGATGCGTCAGGCGCTGGCGCGCTTCGACGAGGACAAGCAGCGCCGCGCGGAAAACTTCCGCGCACGCGAGCGCGCGATCTACACAAAATGCCCGCGCATCGAGGAGATCGACCGCGAGCTGTCGCACACGATGGCGAAGATCATCGCCTCGGGGCTGCGCCGCGGCACAGACCCGCGCCCGGCGATCGAGGCGCTGCGGGAGGAAAACCTCAATTTGCAGCAGGAAAAGCGCCTCCTCCTGACGCAGATGGGGCTGCCGAGCGATTATCTGGAGGAAAAGCCCAAGTGCCCGCGCTGCGGCGACACGGGCTTTCTCGGCAGCGAGGTCTGCGCATGCCTGCGTGCCTACTACGCAAGCGAGCAGAACAAGGAGCTTTCGGGGCTTTTGGATCTCGGCTCGCAGTGCTTTGAGAATTTTAACTTCGATTACTATTCTCCGCTGCCGGATGCGGAGCTTGGCGTGTCGCCGCGCACGAACATGGAGCGCGTGTACGACATCTGCCAGGACTATGCGCACGAGTTTTCGCCCAAGAGCGGCAACCTGCTGCTGACCGGCGGCACGGGGCTGGGGAAAACCTTTCTCTCCGCGTCCATCGCGCGCGTGGTGAGCGCGAGCGGACACAGCGTCGTGTACGACACGGCGGGGCATATCTTCTCCCGCTTTGAAGCGCAGAAGTTCGGCCGCGACGATGGGGAGGCCGACAGCGCCGTGAGCCGTGCGCTCGGCTGCGACCTGCTGATCCTCGACGATCTCGGCACCGAGCTGATGACGAGCTTCGTCCACAGCGCGATGTATCAGATCGTCAACACCCGCCTCATCACGGGAAAAAAGACCGTCATCTCCACAAACCTGAGCCCCGACGAGCTCGGGCGGCGCTACGGCGCGCCGGTGCTCTCGCGTTTGCAGGGCGAGTATCAGATCCTCCTCTTTTTCGGCGAGGATATCCGCCGGCAGAAGAGAAAATAAAAAAATCGGCCGCTCTGCCTTTGAAGCAGGGCGGCTCTTTTTTGCGCTTTCGGAAAAAATAACTTGCCTTTGCTGCGCGGAGGGGATATAGTCATCATATAGGATATAAAGATTTTATAAAGAAATTGCGTTTTGCGGGAAGGAGCGGAACAATGAAACGAATCTGGTCACTGTGCGCCCTGTTGGCGCTGCTGTGCGCGCTGACGATCCCGGCCATGGCCGCTGCGGGCGGCGAAACGAGCAGCGAGACGTCGGTGCAGACGCTGAGCGAGGTGGAAGGAGCCGACGAGTCGGAGGAGAACAGCTCGAAGATCCGCAAGATCTGGGCGGTCGCGGGGCTGATTGGCGTGACGTGCTTCGCCGGCGCGCTCGGCATGGCGCACGCCGTTGCAAAGGCGGCGGAAAATATCGCCGAGCAGCCCGAGGCGTCGGGGCAGATCCGCACGTCGATGATGATGGGCCTTGTGTTCATCGAAACGGTCATCATCTATGCGCTGATCGTGGCGATCCTCATCATTTTTGTGCTGTAAATCGCAGAAAATAACAGAAGAAAACCAAAGGCGGGAGAGGGCGAAGAACCCCTCTTCCGCTGCGCTTTTTCCACCAGAACGGACGGGAATGAAATTTGCGTTAAGAAAATGCAAAGAAGCCGCAAAAAGAGAACGCACATTTTGCAGGAAGCCTTGCATTTTGTTCGTGCGAGTGGTATAAATAAGGCTGCCTTTTAAGATGAAAACTGGGCGAGTGAGACAAAGGGGGTAAGATGCGTGGATAAGAAAAAGCGAACGCGGGAGCTGATCGTGTTCGCAGGTCTTGTGCTGGCGCTTTTGGCGGGCTGCCTGCTCGCGCCGTCAGGCGGCGGGGAGAGTGAGTCGATCCAGGAGGTCATGCGCGACGCGGTGCTGCATGAGCAGAACAAGGTGAGCCTCTTCGGTTTGACCGAGGTGAATCCGGGGCTTATTTCCGCCTACATCGTGACGGGCATTCTGATCGTGTTTGGTTTGATCTGCCGGTTCTTTGTGATCCCCAGGTTCCAATACGTGCCGGGAAAGTTCCAGCTCCTTTTGGAGCAGCTCGTCGGCATGTTCGACGGCCTTGCCGAGGGGAGCAGCCCGCACCGGAACAAATTCCTGCGGGGATATATTTTCTCGGCGGGCGTCTACATCTTTGTCGGCACGCTCTTTGAGCTGCTCGGCGTGCAGGCGGTGACCACGTCCGGGCTGACGATCAGCCTTCCCGCGCCGCTGTCCGATATCAACGGGGCGATCGCCATGGGCTGCATGAGCTACGGCGTGATCCTCTTCGGCGGGTTGATCGCTGCGGGGCCGGGCGGCTTCCTGCACGCGCTCAAGGATTTTTCGCTGCCCATTTCAATGAGCTTCCGACTCTTCGGCGCGCTGCTCTCCGGCGCACTCGTGACGGAGCTGGTGTATTATTATGCGGCGCTTTCCTATGTGCTGCCGGTGATCGTCGGCGTGCTGTTCACGCTGCTGCACGCGCTGATCCAGGCATATGTTCTGACGATGCTGGTCTCTACGTTCTACGGGGAATCCACCGAGAAGCACGCGAAAGCACCAAAATCCGGAAAGGTCAAAAAATCCCGCAGCAAAACGGCTGCGTGAAGAAAGAGGTAAATTTGCCATGAAAAACATGAAAAGATTTGCAGCGCTGATGATGCTGCTCTGCGCGCTGATAATCTGCACCATTCCGGCCTTCGCTGCCGGCGAAAGCGATGCTGCCAAAAACGCGACCGAAGCGGTGGCGGACGAGAGCGGCGAAAACGACGTGACCTCTGCCAAGGCCATGGGTTCGGGTCTGATGATCGGCATTGCGTGCCTCGGCGGCGCGCTGGCCATGGGCATCGCCGTGGCCAGATCGAGCGAGGCCATTGCCCGCCAGCCTGAGGCGACGGGGCAGATCCGCACGTCGATGATGATGGGTCTTGTGTTCATCGAAACGGTCATCATTTACGCGCTGATCGTGGCGATCCTCATCATCTTCGTCCTTTGATGAAGAAAACGCCCAAGAAGGAGGGGCTTTTGCATGCCGCTTAATATCAATTTGCAGCAGATCCTGCTGCACGCGCTGAACTTTGTCATTCTCTTCGGCGCGCTGTATTTCCTTCTCTACAAGCCTGTGAGAGACTTCATGGACAGCCGCAAGGCGCACTATGAGAAGATGGACGCAGATGCCAAGGCTGCGCTTGCGCAGGCGGAAAAGACGAAGGAGGACTTCGCCGCGCAGCTGAAAGGCGCGGACGAGGAGATCGCGCGCCGCCAGCGCGAGGCGAACAACGCTTTGCAGCATGCGGTGGACGAGCGCCGCGCGCAGGCCGAGCAGCAGGCGGAAGAGATCATCAAAAAGGCGCACGATGCCGCCGCGAGCGAGCACGAGCGCGTGATGGAGCGGGCCAGGGGCGAGATCGCCGAACTGATGAGCGCCGCGGCGGAAAAGCTGGTGCTTTCCAGCACGTCGGACGCTTACGACAAGTTCCTGGACACGGCGGAGGAGCGCAAGAACAATGGCTGAGCGCACGGAGCATCTTGAGGCCGTTCTTCGTTCTGCCGAGCGCCCGACACCGGCGCAGGAGAAACGATTTTTGGCCTTTCTTGCCGAAAAGTACGGCGAGGGAACGACGCTCGTCTGGCAGAAGAGCGACGCCTATCCCGGCGGCTTTCGCCTCGAAGCGGGCGCGGAGGTCTACGACTGGAGCGCGGGCGGCAGACTGAGCCAGTTTAAGAGCGCGCTGGAAAAGCTTGCTGCCGCGCAGGGCGATGTGATCCCGCTTTTGAAGGAAACGGTGCTCTCGTGGACGCCGGATGTGCTTGCCCAGGAGGTTGGCACGGTTTTGACCGTGGGCGACGGCATCGCCCGCGTGGACGGACTTTCCGGCGCGGCCTACGGCGAGGTGCTGCTTTTCGACGGCGGCGTGCGCGGCATGGTGCAGGATCTTTCGGAGGAGAGCGTCGGCTGTATCCTCTTTGACGACGACGCGAGCATCTGTGCGGGCAGCCCGGTGCGCCGCACCGGGCGCACGGCAGGCGTCCCCGTGGGCGAGGGATTCCTCGGCCGCGTGGTAAACGCGCTCGGCGTACCCATCGACGGCGGCGGAGAGATCCGCGCCGACGGTTACCGCGCCGTGGAAAGTCCCGCCCCCGGCATCATCGACCGTAAGAGCGTCGATACGCCGCTTGAAACGGGCATTCTCTGCGTCGACTCGATGTTTCCCATCGGCCGCGGTCAGCGCGAACTCATCATCGGCGACCGCCAGACCGGCAAGACCGCCATCGCCCTCGATACCATCGTCAACCAGAAGGGCAAGGGCGTCATCTGCATCTATGTTGCCATCGGACAGAAGGCGAGCTCCGTCGCCCAGCTCAGAAAGACGCTGGAATCGCACGGCGCGATGGACTATACGATCATCGTCAACGCCTCGGCGAGCGATGCCGCGCCGCTGCAATATGTTGCGCCCTACGCGGGCTGCGCCATGGGCGAGTACTTTATGCACAAGGGGCGCGACGTGCTCATCGTCTACGACGATCTTTCCAAGCACGCCGTCGCCTACCGCGCGATGAGCCTGCTGCTGGAGCGTTCGCCCGGCCGCGAGGCCTACCCAGGCGACGTATTCTATCTGCACTCCCGCCTGCTTGAGCGCGCGGCACACCTGAGCGATGAAAAGGGCGGCGGCAGCATCACGGCGCTGCCGATCATCGAGACACAGTCGGGCGACGTGTCGGCCTATATCCCGACGAACGTCATTTCTATTACCGACGGTCAGCTTATTCTGGAATCGCGCCTGTTCTTCTCCGGCCAGCGGCCGGCGGTGAACGTGGGTCTGTCCGTGTCCCGCGTGGGCGGCGACGCGCAGACCAAGGCGATGAAAAAGGCGGCCAAGACGATCCGCCTTGACCTCTCGCAGTACCGCGAGATGGAGTCGTTCACGCAGTTTGCCAGCGACCTTGACGAATCGACCAAAAAGCTGCTTGCCTACGGGCAGGGGCTGACGCGCATGCTGCGACAGAAGCAATTCCGCCCCTACAAGCAGTATGAGCAGGTCATTCTGCTCGTTGCGGGGCTGAGCCACACGTTTGCGGAGATCCCGGCGGAAAAGCTCGACGGCTTTTTGCCGCTCCTGCTGCGGCACTTTGCCGATACGCAGGGCGCGCTGTGCCGCGCCATCGAGCAGACAGGCCTTCTCAGCGACGAGCAGCAGGCGCAGATCGTTGAGATCGCCAAGGCGTTTGTCAAAGAGAGTTTTCACAGTTGAGCAAGTGAGGTGAGAGGACATGGCGGGCATGAAGGAGATCCGCGGACACATTGAAAGCATCAAAAGCACGCAGAAGGTGACGAACGCGATGTACCTCATCGCCTCGACCAAAATGCGGCGGGCGAAGGAAGATCTTGAAATAACGCGCCCGTTTTTTGACGCGCTGACGGGGGAGATCGAGCGCATTTTCCAGCGCGGGGGCGAGATCAGAAGCCCCTATGTGTTCTGCGGCGATGCGGACGATTCCGATCAGTCCGGCACATACGCCTATCTGGTCGTCACGGCGGACCGCGGCCTTGCGGGCGCTTACAACCAGAATGTCATTCAGGAAACGCTGGGGCGGATCAAAAGCCATTCCGACAGCCGCGTTTTCGTGGTGGGCGACAACGGCCGGCAGTTTTTTGCAAGCCACGGCGTACCGATGGAAAAGAACTTTCAGTACACCGCGCAGAGCCCCACGCTGCGCCGCGCCCGCGAGATCACGGCAAAGCTCCTCGACCTTTTTGACCGCGGGGAGATCTCCAAGCTCTATATGGTTTATACGGACTTTGAAAACGGCATGGAGATGAGCGTACACACCACAAGGCTCCTGCCGCTGGAGAGCGGAGAGTTTGAGGGCGGCGCGCCTCTGCCGCATATCAGATTTGAACCCTCGGCCGAGGAGGTGCTCGCCAAGATCGTTCCGGCGTATATCACGGGCTTCCTCTATTCGGCGATGGTACACAGCTTCTGCGCTGAGCAGAACGCGCGCGCCTCCGCGATGGACGCTGCCAACCGGAACGAGGACGACATGCTGCGGGAGCTGCAATTCGAGTACAACCATGAGCGGCAGAGCGCCATTACAAGCGAGATCACCGAGGTTTCGGCTGGCGCGCGCAGCAGGCAGAACCGCATGAGAAAGGAGGCGCAGCAGCATGCGCACGGGTAAGATCATTCAGGTATCGGGCAGCGTGGTGGACGTGCGCTTTCCGCAAGGCGGCCTGCCGCGCATTCGCGAGGCATTGTCCGTTGAGGTGGACGGCGCGCGCCGCGTGATGGAGGTCGCGCAGCACCTGAGCAGCGATACGGTGCGCTGCATCATGCTTTCGGGCAGCGAGGGCCTTGCGCGCGGCATGGACGTGACGGGCGAGGGCAGCGGACTGCGCGTGCCCGTCGGCAAATGTACGCTTGGGCGGCTGTTCAACGTCTTCGGCGACGTCATCGACGACGGTGCGCCCATCGGCGCGGACGAGCCGCGCCGCAGCATCCACAGAAAGCCGCCGGCTTTTGCCGAGCAGAACCCCGGCGTTGAAATTCTGGAAACGGGCATCAAGGTCATCGACCTCTTGGAGCCTTATCCGCGCGGCGGTAAGATCGGCCTCTTCGGCGGCGCGGGCGTCGGCAAGACGGTGCTCATTCAGGAGCTGATCCACAACATCGCCGTGGAGCACGGCGGCTACTCGATCTTTACGGGCGTCGGCGAGCGCAGCCGCGAGGGAAACGACCTCTGGAACGAGATGCACGAGAGCGGCGTCATCGACAAGACCGCCCTCGTTTTCGGTCAGATGAACGAAGCGCCGGGCGTCCGCATGCGCGTGGCACTCACGGGGCTTACGATGGCGGAATACTTCCGCGACGAGGAGCAGCGCGACGTGCTGCTGTTCATCGACAATATCTTCCGCTTTGTGCAGGCGGGCAGCGAGGTTTCTACCCTGCTCGGGCGCATGCCCTCCGCCGTCGGCTATCAGCCGACGCTTGCCAACGAAATGGGCGAGCTGCAAGAGCGCATCACCTCCACAAAAAGTGGCTCGATCACGTCCGTGCAGGCGGTCTATGTTCCGGCGGACGATCTGACCGACCCCGCCCCCGCCACGACCTTTACCCATCTCGACGCGACGACGGTCCTGAGCCGTAAGATCGCCGAGCAAGGGCTTTATCCCGCGGTCGACCCGCTGGAATCGTCCTCCCGCATTCTCGAGGAGGATATTGTGGGCGAGCGGCATTACCGCATTGCCCGCAGCGTGCAGGCCACGCTGCAAAAATACCGCGAATTGCAGGATATCATCGCCATTCTCGGCATGGACGAGCTGAGCGACGCAGACAAGCTTACGGTCAACCGCGCGCGCAAGATTCAGCGTTTCCTTGCCCAGCCGACCTTTGTTGCCGAAAAGTTCACCGGCCTTCCGGGCGTATATGTGCCGCTGGAGGAAACGCTGCGCGGCTTTGAAGCGATCCTCTCCGGCGAGATGGACGGTTATCCCGAAATGGCATTTTACAATGTCGGCACGCTCGACGATGCGCTTGCCAAGGCGAAGAAGATGGAAAGCGGGGAAGTGTGATGAACACGTTTCACCTTCGTATTCTTGCACCGGAGCGTACATTTTTCGACGGCGCCTGCGCCTCGCTCACCATGCCGACGATCGACGGCATGTACGGCGTGATGGCGCAGCATGAGGACGTTGTGATCGCGATCGTCCCCGGCAAGCTGACGCTGCGGGGACAGGACGGCGATGAGCAGATCGCCGCCGTATCCGAGGGACTTCTCAAGATGGAAAACGGGGAAGCGCTGCTGCTGGTGGACACGATCGAGCGGCCGGAGGAGATCGACCTGCGCCGCGCCGAGGAGATGGCCGCCGCTTCGCGCGCCGAGCTTGACGCCAGGCACAGCGAGCAGGAGCAGGCGCTTGCCCGCGCGCGCATCGCCCGCGCCGTGAGCCGCATGCACGTCAAGCGCGACGGGAAATAAAGAGAAAAAAGATCCGCGTTTTCAAAAACGCGGATCTTTTTTGCCCTCTTCGCCAGGATTCGCCGCGTTTTGCGCACAATTTGTGCTAAAAGTGGAGAAAAAGGAGGGGAAATCCATGGAAATGTCCGCAAAAAAGCAGCTGTTCCCGCGCCGCGTGCTCGAGCTGAGCGTTGACGCGCTGCGCCCCAATCCCAACCAGCCGCGCGTGGAGTTCGACGAGGATTCCCTGCACGCGCTGAGCGACAGCATTCGCCGCTACGGGATCTTGCAGCCGCTGACCGTCCGCCGCACGGACGAAGGCTATGAGCTCATCGCCGGGGAGCGGCGGCTGCGCGCGGCAAAGCTTGCGGGGCTGCGCGAGGTGCCGTGTCTGCTTGCCCGCTCGAGCGAGGAGGAGAGCGCGCTGCTTGCGCTTGTGGAAAATTTGCAGCGCCGCGACCTGCATTATCTTGAAGAGGCGGCCGCCATCGCGCGGCTCATCTCGTCCTACGGCCTTTCGCAGGAGCAGGCGGCGGAAAGGCTGGGGAAATCCCAGTCCGCCGTTGCCAACAAGCTGCGTCTGCTGCGCCTGTCACCGGACTGCACGCGCCTGCTGTGCGCGCATGACCTTTCCGAGCGGCACGCCCGGGCGCTGCTGCGCCTTGCCGATGAGGAGGATCGCCTGCATGCCTTGCAGACCATTATCCGCCGCGGCTGCAATGTTGCCCAGAGCGAAGCGCTCATCGAGAAAATGCTGAAGAGAAAGCAAACATCGCCGCGCCTGCCGACCTATGTTGTCAAAGATGTGCGTATTTTCCTCAACACGATCCGCCATTCTCTCGGCCTAATGCAGCGGGCGGGCGTGGAGGCCGACATGCAGCGCGAGGACACGGAGGAGAACATTCTTTTGACCATTCGGATCCCGAAATGTGCAAAGCGCTGAGAAAAAAGTTGAAATTGTCACCCTTTTGTGATTCTTTTTCACCTGTTCTGTGATATACTGATGCAGTCGGCGGGGAAAGCCCCACCGCAAAGAACGGAAGAAACAGGGAGGAGCCAGAGATGGAAGAAAACATCGGCGCCTTTGAGGAAAAGAAAAGGAAAAAGGGCGGCAAGCGCCTGATGAAGCCGGAGAAGGCCGTCAGAGCGTCTGCGGAGTCCTGCGGCGAGACGCCGCCGCGCGTTCCACGTGAAACATCGGGGAAGGCGGGCAAGGTCATCGCCATCGTCGCCGCCGTGCTGGCGGCGGCCTATTTGGGCTTTGGCGCATGGGTGTCGGCGGGGCAGTGCATTTACCCCAACGTGATGCTCGGCGAGGTCAACTACGGCGGCATGAGCGAGCAGCAGGCCGCGCAGCAGCTCAAAGCGAGCGTGGCGCAGGCGAGGGGCGCGGGCGTCGACTTCGTTCTGCCCGACGGCACGGAGGTCGCGCATGTGTCGCTCGACGAGATGCCGGAGCACGTCGACTTTGACGGTCTTGCCAAGCAGATCTACATTGTCTATGGCTGCAACGACAGCATTTTGACGGCGGGAGCAAAGTATCTGCGCGCGCTCGTCAAGCCGCAGGACGCTGCAACGACGGTGGGATTATATTATTCTCCCAATCAGCTTGGCAGTCTGGTCGACACGCTGTGCGATGACATAACCTGCGATCCGGTGGAATTTGCCATTCACGTGACCGAGGACGGTAAGGTCAGCGTTACGAAGCCGATGGACGGCCGCGCCGCGACCGACACCGCGAAAGAGCAGCTCAGTATGTACCTTGGCGGCGCGTACCTCAGCGGCGGCAAGCCGTCTGAGATCGTGCTGAAGAGCGATGCGGAGGGCGGCGTTTACGATGTGATCCCCGCGCAGGAGGCCGATCTTGCCGCGCAGCGCGAGGCGATCATCGGGCAGAAGGTCAACGCGTCCTTTGATAAGGAAAGCGGCACCGTCGTGCCGGGACGCGCGGGGGTGGATTTTGCACTCTCTGACCTGCAAGCCGCCTATGACAAAGCTGCGGCGGGGGAGACCGTCGATGTGCCGAACGCCGCGGTCGAGCTGCCGGACGTGACGACCGAGCAGCTTGAGCAGGTGATCTTCCGCGACGAGCTCAGCTCTTATACCACGAAGGTCGGCGGCGCACCCGGCCGCCGCGCGAACGTCAAGCTCACCGCCTCGCGCATCAACGGCTACATTATGAACGCCGGCGAAACGATGAAATACGGCCCGCTCGTCACGCCCTTTACCGCGGCGAACGGCTACAGCCCCGCGCCGGGCTACTTGCAGGGCAAGACCGTTGACATGGTCGGCGGCGGCGCGTGCCAGGCGAGCTCTACGCTCTATGCCGCCGCGCTCTACGCCAACCTTGAGATCGTGCAGCGCACGAACCACGGCTTTGCCTCCGACTACATCGGCCTCGGCCTTGACGCGACGGTCGCCGAGGGCGGCCCTGAGTTTGAGTTCCGCAACAATACCAATTATCCCATCAAGGTCTGCGCCGAGTATACGACGAGCGGCAACAAGAATTATCTCAAGATCACCATTCTCGGCACCAAGGTGGACGACACCTATGTGAAGATCCGCGCCGACGTGCTTGAGACCATTCCGTTTACGGAGGAGATCGTTGAAACGGACGAGCTTGCTCCCGGCGAGCGCAAGGTCGAGCAGACCGCCTACACCGGCTACAAGGTAAAGACCTACCGCAATGTCTACTCCGGCGATGGCAAGCTCATCTCCTCGACCTTTGAGGCGAACAGCAACTACAAGGCGCGCAACCGCATCGTGTACGTCGGCAAGTCCGCCGTCACGGTGCCGACCGACCCCGGCGTGACCGCGCCGGTCGATCCCGGAACCACCGCGCCCATCGATCCCACCGTGCCGGTCGACCCCGGTACGACCACCGATCCCGGTGTGACCGACCCCGGCGCCACGACGGAGCCGCCCGTTGTGGAAATGGAGCGCCCCGGTTGGCTCGATACGGGATTGGACTGAGAATTTCATAAAAAAAGAGGGCGATTCTCTCATGTGAGAGGATCGCCCTCTTTCTCACGCTCGCTGCGGGTGGCAGGGAACGAAAAAAGGATCACTGTTTCTTGCGGATCAGAATGAACGGGGTGCACTGGTCGTCCTGACCGGCGGGGTTGTCGCGAATGATCTCGCAGAGCTGCTCGTCGGTGAGGGTCACGCAGTCGGCCTTGCCGAGAATGTCGCGCGTGAGGTCGTTGGCATCGACGATCATCGCGCGCACGCCGGTCTTTTCGAAGATCTCATTACAAACGCCCGAGGGATTTTCAGGGATGCGAATGCCGTAATCGCCATAAACCGGGAACACGTCGGGGTAGAAGCCATCGAGTCCCGTGACCTCCATGCCGACCATATCGTAGAAAATGCCGTGCTTGCCCACGAGCTTGCCGAAGCCCGCGCAGATGGCGGCCCAGAGGACCTTCCATGCGCCGCACTCGTTGATGGCGAACTGCATCTTGCACACCTCGCCCACGCCGATGCCGGCGCTGTTGTGCTGAATGGCAAAGCGGCTGAGGAACTTTGCCAGCCACGAGATCTTCATATCCTTGCGATAGACCACGCGCTTCTGGCACAGGGCGATGATCTTTTCGCTGATGCTCAGAAGGTCGCCCTCTTCATAGAGGGGCTTGACGTAGCGGTTGACAAGCTCGATATAATCCTCGCCGATCTCGACAAAGTGCGTCTGAATGGCGTGGCGAAGATAAATGCCCGTGGAAGTCTCGATTTCGACATTCTTGGAGCCGTTTGCAACAAAATCCATAAAAAAGCCTCTTTCGTGCAAAATTTGGGATCCGTCAATAGAACCGATGGTATTGTACCACAAAATCTGCAAAATGCTACTATAAATTGCAAAAATCCAAAAAAGAAATGAACGCGCCGCCCGCGGCGCGTTTGCAGCGCAGCGGGCGGCGTGTATCAAAGAAAAAAGAGAGTTTGGAAAGGCCGATCTCGGCCAAGAGAGCATTACTTTTCGGTGATGACCTTGAGCACCTTTTCGTAGCTTTCCTGCGCCACGGGAATGGCGTGTGCAAGCAGCTCTTCGCCCTTTTTGCAGCACTCATCGGCAAAGGCCTTGTCCTTCAGGGAGGAAAGGTTGATGAGCACGTTCAGCCATGCGCTCTGCATGGCGGTCTTGAGCGTGAGCGCGGCGATGCCAAGATCGCTGACAACGTTCGGGTTCGTCGTGCCGACAAGCTCGGCACAGAGGTCGATGGCCTCGGCGCAGATCTCCATCATCGTCAGCGGCACCTGCGTGCAGCTGCGGAAGCTTGCCTGCACGGCGCCGCGGCGAATGGCCTTGTGCGCGTCGTCGTCCTTCGGGAGGGCGAGCGATTCGATCAGAACGTCGAAGACCTCGCTGTCGCGGTTCATGACGTCGATAAAGCGCTCCTTGAGCTCATTGCCCTTGGCAATGGCGTCCAGAAGGCGCTCGCGGTCGTTCTCAAAGCCCTTCTTGTCCAGCGTCAGGCCGTTGACCATCATCGTCAGCGCGACGCCGACACCGCCGGCAAGACCGGCCACAGCGCCGCCGCCGGGAGCGGGAGTGCCTGAACCGACCTCGTTGATGAGCTCGGTAACTTTCATATCTGCGATCTTCATAGCGTTCCTCCCGGTAATTTTAGAGTCAGAAGAGAATATGTCAGGAAGAGGCGGATGGTTCCGCCTCTTCCTTGGGGATCAAAAGAGTAAAATCTGTGAGGCAGCCGTTTCTTAGAACAGGCCGGTGATCTTGCCGTTGGCGTCGATGTCGATGCGCTCGGAAGCGGGAACCTTGGGAAGACCCGGCATGGTCATGATGTTGCCGGTCTTGGCAACCAGGAAGCCGGCACCGGCGTTGACCTTGATCTCGCGGACGGTGATCTTGAAGCCGCGGGGAGCGCCCAGCTTGGTCTGATCGTCGGAGAAGGAGAACTGCGTCTTGGCCATGCAGATGGGCATCTTGTCGAAGCCGAGCTCAGTGAGCTGAGCAGCCTGCTTCTTGGCGTCGCCGGCGAGCACCACGCCGTCAGCGCGGTAGACCTTGGTGGCGATCTTGTTCAGCTTCTCTTCAATGGAATCCTCCAGGTCGTAGACGAACTGGAAGTGATCGTTGGTGGTGTCCTCAGCGAGGCGGATGACTTCCTCAGCCAGAGCCTTGCCGCCCTCGCCGCCCTTGGCCCAAACCTCGGACAGACGGACGTTGACGCCCTGCTCCTTGCACTTGGCCTCAACGAGGTCGAGCTCGGCCTTGGTGTCGGTCGGGAAAGCGTTGATGGCGACGACGCAGGGAAGACCGTAGACGTTCTTCACGTTGTCGACGTGCTGGAGGAGGTTGGGCAGGCCCTTCTCGAGAGCCTCGAGGTTCTCGCTGTTGAGCTCAGCCTTGGGCACACCGCCGTGATACTTGAGGGCGCGGACGGTGGCAACGATGACAACAGCGTCGGGGTGGAAGCCACCGGCACGGCACTTGATGTCGAGGAACTTCTCGGCGCCCAGGTCAGCAGCGAAGCCAGCCTCGGTGACGGTGTAATCGGCGAGCTTCATCGCAGTCTCGGTGGCCTGGATGGAGTTGCAGCCGTGAGCGATGTTGGCGAAGGGGCCGCCGTGGATGAAAGCGGGGGTGTGCTCGAGGGTCTGGACCAGGTTGGGCTTGATGGCGTCCTTCAGGACGGCAGCCATAGCGCCCTCGGCCTTCAGGTCATGCGCGGTGATGGGCTGACCGGCGCGGTTGTAGGCGACGACCATCTTGGCAAGACGGGCCTTCATGTCGGCAAGGTCGGTAGCGAGGCACAGAACAGCCATGATCTCGGAGGCAACAACGATGTCGAAGCCGTCCTCGCGGGGCACGCCGGAAGCCTTGCCGCCGAGACCGCAGACGATGTGACGCAGCTGACGGTCGTTCATATCGACAACGCGCTTCCAGGGGATATTGCGCACGTCGATGTCGAGAAGGTTGCCCTGCTGGATGTGGTTGTCGATCAGGGCAGACATCAGGTTGTTGGCAATGCCGATGGCGTTGAAGTCGCCGGTGAAGTGCAGGTTGATGTCCTCCATGGGGACGACCTGAGCGTAGCCGCCGCCGGCAGCGCCGCCCTTAACGCCGAACACGGGGCCCAGAGAGGGCTCGCGCAGGCAGACGATGGTGTTCTTGCCGAGCTTGTTGAGCGCGTCAGCCAGACCAACGGAAGTGGTGGTCTTACCCTCGCCGGCGGGGGTGGGGCTGATGGCGGTAACGAGAACCAGCTTGGACTTGCGGGGCAGGTCCTTCAGGGCGTGGATGTCGACCTTGGCCTTGTAGTGGCCGTAGTTCTCGAGCTGCTCGGGCTTGATGCCAACCTTAGCAGCAACTTCCTCGATGGGGAGCATTTTGGACGCCTGGGCGATTTCAATGTCGGTCATGGGAATTACCTCCTGATTTTTTTAAGTATCTAAAACGCAGAGAATTCTCTCTAATTGACAATTGGAATTATATCCGAAGGTGGGGAAAAGGTAAACGATTTTGCAAGCCTCTTTTTTTCAAAAACCTTAAAAAATTAAGTGTTCTTTTTCCTCCCTGAAAAAAGAGAAAAAGGAGGGATTTGGGGCGATTTTTGCCGCCCGCGCCGCGCACAGAAAGGGGAAAGCGACGGACGGGGGAAGCATTCTTTCATTTGTGCGGGCGTTACAGCGTGATGCGCACAGGCTCGTCCAGCGTGACCTTACCGCCGATGTGAGCCGCGACGACCTTGCCGCCCTGCCGCTCAACGCTCGCGCGGACGACGCCCGCAGGCTGAATATAGTCGCAGGAAAAGCCGCCGTTTTCCATCTGCTCGCTCTGCGCGACCGCACAGGCGACGCTGCCGCTGCCGCAGCTGCCTTCCCAGACAAGGCTGTTCGTGTCGATCACCTTAACGAGCGGCGTCATGCGGTGTGTTTCCGCATCTAAGAAAATGACACCGCAGGCATCCAGCCCTGCAATTTGGGAAAAGACGGGCTCGACCGCGCGGAAGAACTCTTCGCTCGGTTTCACGCCCTCGACCACAAGGTGGGCGATACCTGTTAAGTCAACAAGCGTCCCCTCGAGACCGTTTGCGGTGACGCGCTGAACGCTGCGCGGGCAGGGCATTTCGGCGCGCGCCGTGCCTGCTGCCAGATCGACCTGCGCGGTCACGATATGGTCGCAGCCGCTCACGCGCAGCTTAACAGACGAAAGTCCTCCTTTTTGCCGGGCAATGTACATGCCGTAGGCGCGCGTTGCATTGCCGCAGAATTCGCCGCCCATCATCTCCATATGCCCGTCCGCGTCATCTTCCGCAGGGCAGACATAGCCGACCTGCTCGGCCTTGAGCGCCGGAATCGCCATGATCTTCTCCGCGATGGCCGCACGCTGTGCCTTTTCGACTTGGTCGAGCACGAAGATTGTGATGTTCCCCGCGGGGTCCGCCCGCAGGATATTGAGTTCCATGGCAGTTCCCTCCGTTTCTATCAAAATTAGACAAAAAGATGGTGTAAAGCCTACTAAGACTTTACACCACCTTGCATTGTATTGTCAACTATTTACGCCGCGCACAGTGCGTTTGCGGCACAAAGAGCACGATTTCGATTATTCGAAGTCGGGGATATACTCCTTGACGATGTCGAGCAGCTCGCCGGAGCGGATCATCTCTTCCACCGCACGGATGTCAGGCCAGATCTCGCGGTCGATCTCGTAGAAGGCGACCTTCTCGCGGACGTGCTGGTAGAGAGCCTCGTGCAGCGGGGTCATGCCCTGGCCGTGGGTGTTCAGGCGGCGACGGATGTCGATGGCCTGGCAGGCGGTCATCAGCTCGTCGGCGAGGACGTCCTGCGTGTTCTGCAGGATCATCTTGGCCTTACGGGCAGCAGTGGTACCCATGGAGACGATATCCTCCTGGTTGGCGGAGGAGGGGATGGAGTCGACGGAAGCGGGGTGAGCGTAGATCTTGTTCTCGCTGACCATGGAAGCGGCAGCGTACTGAACGATCATGAAACCGGAGTTGACGCCGGCCTTGGTGGTCAGGAACGCGGTCAGGCCGTTGGACAGAGCCGGGTTGACCATACGCTCGGTGCGGCGCTCGGAAGCGTCGGCCAGCTCGCTCGCGGCGATACCGAGGAAGTCGAACGGCAGGGCCATGGGCTCGCCATGGAAGTTACCGCCGGAGATAACAGCCTCGTCGTCGAGGAACATCAGCGGGTTATCGGTGACAGCGTTGAGCTCGATCTCGACCTTCTCGCGGACGTAGTCGAGGGCGTCACGGCAGGCACCGTGCAGCTGCGGGATGCAGCGCAGGGCGTAAGCGTCCTGAACGCGGTCCTTCTGGCAGTTGTCGAGGATCTCGGAACCGTCGAGCAGCTTGCGCATGTTCGCGGCGACGAGCATCTGGCCCTTCTGGCCGCGCACCTGATGGATGCGGGGGTCGAAGGCGTTGCGCAGGCCGGTCAGGCCCTCGAAGGACATGGACGCGATCACGTCGCCGAGCTGGGCGGCGCAGATGGTGTCGTACAGAGCGAGAGCACCGACGGAGGTCATCGCACAGGTGCCGTTCGTCATGCCGAGGCCTTCCTTGGAGACCAGGGTGTCGAGCGTCTTGATGCCAGCCTTGGCCATGGCCTCAGCGCCGGGCATCTTCACGCCCTCGTACATGGCCTCGCCCTTGCCGAGCATGGGGAGCGTCATGTGAGCGAGAGGAGCAAGGTCACCGGAGGAGCCGAGGGAGCCCTTCTGGGGAACAACGGGGGTCACGCCCTTGTTGAGCATCTCGAGCAGCATCTGCACGAGGATGGGACGAACGCCGCTCACGCCGCCGCACAGAGCGTTGGCACGCAGCAGCATCATGCCGCGGACGATCTCGTCAGCATACGGCTCGCCGGCGGCAGTGCAGTGGCTGAGAATCAGGTTGGTGGAGAGCTGGTTGCTCATCTCCTTGGGGACGGCGACCTTCTGGAACTCGCCGAAACCGGTGGTGATACCGTAGGCGACGCGGCCCTCGGCAGCGATCTTCTCGGCGAGAGCGCGGGACTTCTGCATGGCTTCCAGAGCGGAGGGAGCCAGCTCGACAGTCGCATTGTAGCGAGAAATGGCGACGAAGGATTCGAGCGTCAGGCTGTGGCCATCGACGACGACATGCTTGATCGCGGTAGGATTCATGATCATGATAATTATCCTCTCTTTTTCCTTTTTTCCGGTTGCCCGGTGATTTGGCACGCACGGTGAACCGTGCCGCCGGATGCAAGATACCTTTCGGAACGCACCCCTGATATCTCCGCATTTGCCCGATGCGGAAGCGTTCCGCCCGCGGGGAATATCCCACGAGATTATTCTATCATAGTATAGCATGCTTTTGTGCAAAATCAATAGTTTTCTTGCTAAAAATATTTTCTTTATTGTGCGTTATCACCATATCAAGATAACACGTTAACAAGGTAAATCGCTAATTTGTGAAAAGTAAATAAAAAAGGCGCTCCGCATTTGCGGAGCGCCTTTCATAATTTGTGAAAAGTTCACAGCTGTTTACTTTTTCCGCTTCCCGGAGGACTTCGGTTCGGGTGCTTCGTAATCCATGATCCGAATGGCGGGATTCTTCTTTTTCGCAAAGGCAGCGATCTCGTCGAGCGATGCGCGCGGGAAGAAGAAAGCCTTTTCCGCGTTGCCGTAGCCAATGTGCAGACGCACGAGCTCGGCGTGGTTGCGGTCCTCGCACACGATGACGCTGATGTCCTCCCAGGGATAGCACTCGTAGTTCGTGGTGAACTGCATGTTATAGAAGATCTCAAGTCCGCGGCTCGTGAGAGCGGCGTCCTTTTTGGTCATCATCGTCACGAGGTACATCACGGAGAATACGAGCGAGATGATGGAGAGCATCGGGTTGCGTCCGCGCTGCGATAAGCCGTAGAGCAGCAGGAGAACGACCAGGACCCATCCGCCGACCTGCACCCATTTCTTACGCGGCTTGAGCGTGAGCTGGGCGGGGAAGACCGGGGGCGGGACAGATTCCCAGGGAAGCGATTGTTTCACAGCGGTGATTCCTTTCTAAGTAAAAGCGGGGGAGCGGCTTACGCGCTGATCTTGGGGGCCTTGCCGGCAGCGCGAAGGGCTTCGAGGTTGGCAACGGCCTTGGCGTGAGCCTCTTCCGGAGCGCCGGCGGGCTTGCCGGCCTTGGTCTTGCCGAAGATGTTGGTGTAGGAACCGTCAGCCCAGAAGATGTTGCGGCCGAAGGCAGCAGTCACATACGCGAAGATCGGGTTGAGCAGGTTGACGAACGCGTACGGGAAGAACACCAGCGGGCTCATGCCGAGAACGCCGGTCTGGTAAGCGCCGCAGCCGGTCCAGGGGAACATAACGGCCCAGAGGGTACCGGCATCTTCCAGAGAACGGGAGAGCATATTGCGGCCGAGGCCGAGCTCATCATACTTGTCGGCATAGATGGGGGCGGGAACGCCAATGCCGAGGAACTGGTCGCACATGGTGGCGTCGCAGAAGATGGAGGTGACCAGGGTGGCGAGGATCAGGCTGCCAACGGAGTGGATCTTGTGCTTGAGGCCGCCGAACAGACGCTCGATGCAGCCGCAGCGCTCGAGCGCGCCGCCGTAAGCGAGAGCGACAAGGATGAGGTTGATGGTCCACATGGTGCCGTCCATACCGCCGGCCTTGCCGAGGATGGAGTCAGCGACTTCGTTGCCGGTCTCAACGCCGATACCGTAGTGCAGCATGTTGAAGATGTCGCCCAGGGCGCGGGAGCCGTAGATGTCGGTGGACTGGAAGATGATCATGAAGATCGTTGCGGTGGCGACGGAGGCGGCAATGCCGACCAGGCCGGGCACACGCAGGACGCACATCACGATAACAACGATGATGGGAATGAGCAGAACCGGGGAGATATTGAAGGAACCGCGGAACGCGTCCTGAATGCTCTGAGCAACAGCGGGATCATAGGCGCTGGTGTCAACGTTCAGGCCGAGGATGGTGTAGAGGATCAGGGCGATGACGAGGGTCGGGCCGGTGCTGGAGACCATCGCGGTGACGTGGTCGAAAAGACCGGTCTCAGCAACAGCAGCAGCGAGGTTGGTGGTATCGGACAGGGGGGAGAACTTATCGCCGACATACGCGCCGGAGATGATCATACCGGCGGTGATGGGGGCAGGGATGCCGAGGCCCGCGCCGATGCCGAGAAACGCAAGACCGATGGTGGCGGTGGTGGTCCAGGAGGAGCCGCACGCCATACCGACGATCGCGCAGAGGATGCAGCCGATGGGCAGGAACAGCTTCGGGGTCAGCAGGTCAAGGCCGTAGACGATCAGGGAAGGGATCGCGCCGGAGGCCATGAAGCTGGCGACGAGGAAACCGACGGTGCAGAGGATCAGAACGGCTTCCATGGAAGCTGCCAGACGATCGATCATACCGGCGAGCATATCCTTGAAGGAATGGCCGCAGGCGAAGCCGACGATGCAGGCGACGACGATGGACAGGACCAGGGGCATGTGCGCGTCATGATAACCGGATTCGGAATGACCGAGGAAGCAATAAAGCATGAACCCGATCATTGCCACAATGGGGATCAGCGCCAGAATAAAACTGGGCTCCCGTGCGACTTTCTTTTCGTTTGCCATTTGATGAATACCTCTCTCTTCATAAAAATACTTGCCCGACACAGAAGCGGCGAACCGCTCTTCCCCCAGACGGGCCTGTTATCACCGCACGAGGGGACGTGCGTTTTCTGCGGAGGGGTCCCGCAGAAAAAACAGACACAGGATAGAGACGCAGCACCGTCGGGCAAACGGTTCCTTGCACGCCGCGCACCTATCCTTAATCTATTTGTGAACTAATTGTAACATACCACTTTGGCAAAAGCAATAAAATCTGACAAAATTTTAAAAACAATTTAGTCATTTCTCCTATATCCGGGTGACATGGTGCCGAACCGATGTGGTGATGCGGTATTATAGTAAAGCATGACACGGGAAAAAGAGCAGACGCATCGCGCCTGCTCTGCCCGAATGGAACGGGGAAGTTACTTCTCTTCCTTCGCCCGGTCAAACAGCAGTTTGTAGCCGTCTGCCCCGTAGCAAAGGCATTTGTTTACGCGCGTGATGGTCGTGGACGAAACGCCGATCTTCTGCGAGATCTGCGTGAAGGTTTTGCCATCGGCCAGCAGCGACGCCACCTCAAAACGCTGCGACATCGCCTCGATCTCGCTGAAGGTGCAGAGATCGTCGAAGAAGCGATAGCATTCTTCCTCCGTCCTCAGAGACAGGATCGCCTTGAACAGATGATCGGTCTCCTCACTTTTCATTTTGCTCTGGTACATCCAACGTTCCTCCTCAACGATGCTGAAAGGATTGGCCACTGTCTGCACGGTGCATACCGCAGCGGACGCCGAATGACGGCTGCCCGGAAGCCGTTTTTTGCAGGTGCGATCCCTCCGCAGAGGTACACCTGACTAAAGTTAAATATATGGTAGCAAAAAGCGGCGATTCCGTCAAGCGCAATTCGTGCTTTTTGCGGGAGAACTTCTCTTTTCGCCGGTTCTGTCCGGCAGGGGAGGAAAATTTTTGCACCGGATCCGGGGAAATCTATGGCAATCCGCCGCGGAAAATGCTATACTGAGCCAAAAGTGGAAGGATCGCAGCGGCAGCGCTTGACAATCCACGCGCCGTACCGTAAAATATCTCCCAACCACTCCGATACGCTGCTGTGCCACCACGGTGCAGTAAGCTGTCCGTACATTATAACACGAAAGGACACACTATCATGGCAACGATCAAAGCTCACACCTTATCCGGCTTTATGGAGCTGCTTCCCGCGCCGCAGACGCAGATGGAACGCCTTCTGGAGGTGCTGCGCTCGTCCTACGGCGTGTATGGCTTTACCCCGCTCGACACCCCCATCATCGAAGCGAGCGACGTGCTGCTCGCCAAGGGCGGCGGCGAAACGGAAAAGCAGATCTACCGCTTCTCCAAGGGCGACAGCGACCTCTCCCTGCGCTTCGACCTGACGGTGCCGCTGGCAAAGTACGTTGCCCTGCATTATGCCGACCTCGCCTTCCCGTTCCGCCGCTTCCAGATCGGCAAGGTCTACCGCGGCGAGCGCGCGCAGCGCGGCCGCTTCCGCGAGTTCTATCAGGCGGATATCGACATCATCGGCGATGGCGAGCTTGACATCACGAACGACGCCGAGATCCCCGCCATCATCTATACGGTCTTCTCCCGCCTGGGCCTCAAGCGCTTCCAGATCCGCATCAACAACCGCCGCATTTTGAACGGCTTCTACGCGATGCTCGGGCTTTCCGACAAGGCGGGCGACATCATGCGCACGGTCGATAAGATCGAGAAGATCGGCGCGGACCTGGTGCGCGCCATTCTCGTGGACGATTACGCCATCGAGGGCGAAAAGGCGGACGAGATCCTTGCCTTCATCGGCATCAAGGGCACGAACGAAGAGGTGCTCGCCGCGCTCGCGCAGTATCGCGGACGCAATGAGGTCTTCGACCAGGGTCTCGATGAGCTCTCGACCGTTGCAAAATATCTCGGCTCGTTCGGCGTGCCGCAGGAGAATTTCGCCGTCGACCTGACGATCGCGCGCGGCCTCGACTACTACACCGGCACCGTCTATGAAACGACGCTGCTCGACCACCCCGAGATCGGCTCGGTCTGCTCCGGCGGCCGCTACGATAACCTTGCCGAGTACTACACTGACCGCAAGCTCCCTGGCGTCGGCATTTCGATCGGTGTGACGAGACTTTTCTACGTCCTCGGCGAGCAGGGGCTGCTGAACGACGAGGTCTGCACCGCGCCGGCGGACGTGCTCATCCTGCCGATGACCGAGGACTTGAGCGAGGCCATCTCGCTGGCGACGGATCTTCGCGCCGCGGGTGTCAGCACGCAGATCTACACGGAAAAGAAGAAGTTCAAGGCCAAGATGAACTATGCCGACAAGCTCAAGGTGCCGTATGTCTACTTCCTCGGCGAGGACGAGATCGCCGCGGGCGTCGTCTCGTGCAAGGATATGCGCACGGGCGAGCAGGTGAAGCTCCCGCGCGCGGAGGCGGTTCAGAGAGCAAAGGATTTTGTCGAAGCCGACCGCTGCAAGCCGGTCATCTGCGAAAAGTAAAAAGAACAACAAAAAAGGGAGCAGCCGCATGGCTGCTCTCTTTTTGTTCTGCTTTAGTCCACGGTGCGCATGAAGCTCGTCGAGCCCTTCTGGAATCGCACGTCCAGCTTGACGCGGTCGGCGCGCATGTAGCTTGTCGTATATTCGTAGATGTGGCCGTTTTCGGTCGTGGTGCGGCGCTGATGGAAGAACGCGGCCGAGCCGGGCGCGCAGTGCAGAAGCTGCGCCTCGTGCGGCGAGAGGACGACGGCCTCGTAGGTGTCTGACGCGGAAAACGGGATCACGCCCACATGGTAGAGGAGACTGTAAAAGCTGTGCGTTTCCAGCAGCTCGCGCGTCAGGTTGGGGTAGATGTACTCGGGATAATAGGACGTTTCAAGAATGAGAGGCGCGCCGTCTACGTTGCGCACGCGCGTGAAGCGGTAGACCTTCACGCCCGGTTCAAGGCCCATGAGTGCCACGATCCGGGGACTCGGCGTGATGACCGCAAAGTCCACGAGCGTGGACGAGGGCGACTTGCCAAGCTGCGAGATCTCTGTCGTGAACGAATACTGCACGCCCTTACGGCGGGTATTCGGGTCGGTGACGAAGGTGCCCTTGCCGCGCTTGCGCACGACAAAGCCCTCCTCCTCCAGTGCGCCGATGGCCTGACGCACGGTGTTGCGGCTGATGTCGTAGGCGCGGCAAAGCTCGGCCTCGCTCGGCAGCAGGTCGCCGACCTTGAGCGCGCCGGAGGTGATGCTGCGCTTGATGATGCCCATGAGCTGGGAGTAGAGGGGGATCTCACTGTCGAGCGACAGCGGGAGATTGAGGATCGGATTCTGTTCCATGACGGAAGCCTCCCGAGAAAAATGTTTTGGAATATTCCTATTGTACCACATATCTTTGAGATGTTCCAGAACTTTTTCTGTTTTTCGCATGAGAAAACGGAGGGGAAGCCCCCTCCGTTTTTCATGATCGCGTCATTTACCAGCCGGTCCCGAGCTCTGTTCCGTACCAGCGGCCGTCATCTTGCAGTTGAATGGTGCAGCAGCGGTAGAACTCATACGCGCCCTTGGGCGCGGACGGGTCGGTGCACTCGCCGGTGTTGCCCGCCATCGCGTAATAGAGCGCCGTCTCGCTTTCGGGCGTGAACTGCACCTCCACTGCAAAACAGTAAGTGTTCTCGTCGATCTCGCCCCACTCGCGCATGGCCTTCGTCGTGTCCTCGGCGGGGGTGATGAGAGCCTTGACCCAGGTGTACTTGAAGGAGCTGCCGCTCGCTGCCTTCGTGTGCGCGCCGTAGTAGGCGTCTGCCCAGTGCTGCGCCGCCTCCTGCCAGGAAAGGCTCTTCGGCTGCGGTTTGACGTCGCGCAGCAGCGCGTCGTACTCCGCTTCATCGTACCACAGGCGCATCATGTTGTAGAGTGCGCGCCCGTCGCCGTCTACAATACTGAGCTCATCGTATGAGTCGGTCTTGAAGCAATACGCCGCCCCGTCCGGCGTTGTCAGCCAGAGATGCATGGGCTGAGATTCGCAGAACGTCAGCACGCCGCCGTCCGCCGTTATGAGGAGGATGCAGTTCTGCGCCGAGGGCGCGGCACTGTCGTTCGCTTCGCGCCAGACAAGGCTTTCACTCAGCTTCCTTGCAAAGTAGGCGCGGTTGGTAACGGTGCTGCCGTCATAGATGCTGCTGTCAGTGCCGTTCACGCTCAGCGACAGTGTGACCTCGCCGCTCGTGTCGCCAAGCTGCTTCAGCGCGGCGTCGAGCGCGCTGTCCGCGTCATTCTTTGTGGGCTGTATTGCAGCGGTGACCGTGAAGCGCTTGACCATCGCCCGGAGCACCTCGGCCTCGCCCTCAACGGCGCGGTCGCGGTTCCAGCCCCACTCGTTTTCCGCGGTGCTGCCGTCGAACGACCAGTGCGTTTCGACCTGATAGCAGGTGTTGTCCGGTGCGTCGAAGAGCGTGATGACCGTGCTGCTCATGCCCTCATTTGTCACGAAGCGCCAGCCGGTGTCGGTCTTCTCCGCCTTCGCGCCGGTGCTCTCCCATTCCGCCTTTGCGGCGGCAAGGCTTTGCGAAAGCTTCTTGACGCTGAAATACGAACCGGTGTCGTAGCGCGAGTACCAGAACTCCGCGTCGCTGCTGCGCGCCCACGCGGTGATCGGCACATAGTAGTAATAGCCATCGCCCGCAACGAGCCGTGCCTCGCACTGGTTGGCGCGGCCGTAGCCGTCCGTTGCCGCGTTCAGCAGGTTGGGAATGAACATCTTCGGCAGATCGAACCCCGCGTAGTCAACGTAGAAGTCGTGCAGGTAAGCCTTTTCCTCGCCGCTGTAGCCGCAGCCGTTGTAGAAGAGTCCATCGTTGCTCACCGTGGTGCCGATGATCTGATAGCCGGTCTGCTCGCCGCTCGTGTGGTGCAGGACGGTGAGATAGTGCGTCCAGTGTTCATTGAGATACCCGTCGTCCGTCACCTCCTGCCCGCCGATGGGGGCGAGTTCTGCGCCGTTCTCGTTCGTGGGCTTCATCTCATATTGGAAGTACCACAGCTCAAGCGCCGTGCCCTCGGGAGAGAGACCTTCGAGCGAATCGCCCAGCTCGAGCTGCGTCACGCGCACGTCGGCGACCGTGTCCTCGACCGCCTGAGAGCCGTAATTGCCGTTTTCGGACGTGTAGTAGGTCATCGTGCCCTGCTTGAGGTCTTCCACGCACTTCGCGGCATAGTCGTCCATCGAGGCGTAGATCGTGTCGTCTTCCTTTTCGAGCCGGTAGACCCAACGGATACGGTCGGTATCCTCGGGAAAGGCGTCGCCGCCGTCAAAATGATAGCCGATGCACAGATACAGCGTGCCGTCCTCCTGCTTCAGCAGAAAGGCGAGGTTCGGCGCGGCATCGGGGTCATGATCGTCGAAGTTGTCCGGCAGCTGCGCGCGCCACGCGGCCTTGTTGTCGCTGCGCAGTGCGTCCAGATCCGGCAGCAAAGTGCCGTCGAAGTTTTCCTGCGTCAGCGTGACGGATTCCATCGGCGCGAAGGCGGTCTCTCCGCCGTCATAAATCATCGTGACGGTGTTGACACCACCCTCACGGGAAAGGCGGAAGTAGGTGCCGCTTTCATCGGAGACATAGTAGAGGGGACGGAAATTCTTCCCGATCGTAAGCTCTGCGTTTCCCGTGACGAACACGGGATTGTAGCGCGAGCCGTCGAAGAGGTCATCATTCTTCCTGCCGCGCTCGCCCCAGCTGACGGCGCAGCCCGCCGTGAGCGTCAGCGCCAGCACGAGGGCGACAACGCCGAGCCCGCGCTTTTTCTGCGCGCCGAGGACGTTCGTGATGCGCCGCTTGAGGCGCTCGACCGTCCCGCCGAAGCAGGTCGTCGCGGGCAGCGCCCGCACATGGGACTGGACGGCTGCAAGGAGCGTGCGGCTGTAGGCCGCGCGCTCGGCGCGGTCAAGCCCATCGGTCGCCGCGCTGTCGCAGGCGAGCTCAATGTCCTCGTCCGCCTGACGCAGCATCAGATACACCACGGGATTGAACCAGTGCATCGCGTTCGCCGCAAGCAGCACAAGCTTTAAGAGCATGTCGCGCCGCTTCAGGTGGCACAGCTCATGGCGCAGAATGTAGCGAAGGTCGTTTAAGCCATAGCGCTCGTGCGGCAGCAGGAGCGTGGGGCGGAAAAGCCCTGTGACGGCGGGCGTGGAGATGGCCTCGCAGACGAACATCTCCGGCGCGGTCACATTGAGGGAGCGCGCGGTATCTTGCAGCAGCGCGCGGTAGTCGCCGCGCGTCACGCCGCTGCGCCAGCGGCGCACCGTGCGGCGGAAGCGGACGTAAGATACGCCCTGGCAGAGGAGAAACGCCGCCGCGCCGGCAAGGTAGCCGTAAAATAAGATCGTTGTGACGGGAATGTAGCGCGTGGCCTTCTGCGCGGGGTCGGTCACGGGGCGGGCGATGATGCTGTCGCGCACCTGCGTGCTCGTCTGTCCGCTTCTCTCGGCCATGTCGCCGAACAAATGGTCGGTCGACTGAATGGTGGTTTTATCCGTGCCGACGAAGAGCGTGTAATCCTGCGGGGGAGCGGCCTGCACGGGCGCGTCCTTCACCGAAAAGTCGACGGGGAAGAGCAGAAACGCCGCGAGCGCCAGCCAAAGCCAGCAGCGTGCCTTGGCGCGGTAGCGCTCGCGCCAGAGGGGCTTGCTCACGAGCATGAGCAAGATGGCGAGCGCGCCGAGCAGCGAGGTTTTCAAGAGATTCAGCAAAAACTGTTCCATGGCGATCCTCCTTTTTTCGATCGTCTGTCCGTTAGCGGCTCATATCGTCCAGAAACTGCCGCAGCTCGTCGATCTCGCGCTGCTCGAGCGGCTGCTCGGCGTTGAGCGCGGCGACAAAGCTGCCAAGCGACCCGCCGTAGAGCCGCTTCAAAACGCTGCGGCTTTCAAACTCGAGGTATCTATCCCTTGAGACGAGCGGCGTGTACAAATTGTTCCGCCCTTCGCGGCGGCTCGTGAGAAAACCCTTTTCGCAAAGGCGCGTGAGGTAGGTGTTGAGCGTGTTGGCGCTCCAGCCGTGGCTTGCGAGCGCGCCCTCGATGTCCGCGCGGCCTACTTCGCCGCTTTGCGCCCAGACGGCTTGCATTACGGCATGCTCCGCGTCGGGCAGGCGTTTCTTTTCCTCCATGCGATGACCTCCCTTGAGAATTTACTACAATTGTCGTTGATTTATATATACTACACTTGTCGTAGGTTGTCAAGCGGGAGACGAATTTTTCTGATTTTGCAGACCAGAAATGCAGAATGACCAAAAAACATGACGGCAGATTGTCAAAATGAAAGATGGGCTTCAAATAATTGAATCAATTCCTGCAAAACTTTTTCAAAATCCCTTGCTTTTGGGAAATGGCAAAGGTATAATGAAAGAACCGTATGAAATCATTGAGTGGATCAATAAATTAAATTTTTGAGAGGAGATCTTTACCATGGCAAAGTTCAAAGTTTACTACACCATCGAGCTGAACGAGATCGCTACCCAGATCTTCGAGTCCAACGACTTCGAAGTCAAGCTGTGCAGCCACAACGACGAGGAGACCTACGTCAAGGAGCTCGCCGAGTTCCAGCCCGACGCCATCATGTGCCGCACCGAGCCCATCACCGCCAAGATGATGGACACCTGCAAGAACCTCAAGGTCATCGGCAAGCAGGGCGCCGGTCTCGATAACATCGACATGGACCACGCCCACGCCAAGGACATCACCGTCGTCTACGCGCCCGCCGGCAATGCCAACGCCGTCGCCGAGCACGCCGTCATGCTGATGCTCATGTGCGCCAAGCGCTTCAACTATGTTGACAAGCAGTTCCGCAGCGGCAACTTCCTCGTCCGTATGGGCATGGAGCACACCTACGAGCTCGGCGGCAAGACCCTCGGTATGATCGGCTGCGGCCGTATCTCCCAGCTGGCCATGCAGAAGTGCAAGTACGGCTTCGGCATGAAGGTCATCGGCTACGATCCGTACCTCACCCAGGACAAGATCGGCGATCTCTGCGAGCTGAAGGCCACCGCCAAGGAAGTCTGGGAGCAGGCCGACTTCGTTTCCGTGCATCTGCCCGTCGTTCCCTCCACCGAGCACTCCATCGGCCGTGAGCAGTTCAGCTGGATGAAGCCCACCGCTTCCTTCATCAACTGCGCCCGCGGCGCTCTGATCAAGGAGAACGAGCTTGTTGAGTGCCTGAAGGACGGCACCCTGTTCCAGGCCGGTCTCGACGTTTTCGAGCATGAGCCCATTCAGGAGTCCAGCCGCGAGCTGTTCGACCTCGACAACGTCATCATGACCCCGCACATGGCCGCCACCACCGAGCAGAGCGTTCTGAACTGCTGCACCTCCGTCGCCAACGACATCGTCGCTGTCTGCAACGGTCAGGAGCCCAAGGTCAAGGCCCAGAAGCCCAAGTTCTAATTCGTTTCTGCGAAGAAGAATTCATTACATTGCGATCAAAAGGGACGCCCCGAACGGGGCGTCCCTTTCTTTTATGCGGCGGGGGCGCGAAAAAGACGCCGCCCGCAGGCGGCAAAAAAAGGAGACCTCTTTCGAGGTCTCCTTTTATTTTCAGGGGTTAGCGGTGCTTTAGCACTTCTCGAAGATGGTGGCAACGCCCTGGCCGCCGCCGATGCAGAGGGTGGCAAGACCCTTCTTGGCGTCGTCGCGCTTGAGCATTTCGTGCAGGAGGGTGACGATGATACGAGCGCCGGAAGCGCCGACGGGGTGGCCGATGGAGATCGCGCCGCCGTTGACGTTGACTTTGTTCATGTCGAAGTGCAGCTCACGGGCAACCGCGATGGACTGGGCCGCGAAGGCTTCGTTGGCCTCGACGAGGTCGATATCGTCGATGGTCAGGCCGGCCTTCTGCATGGCCTGACGGGAAGCGGGCACGGGGCCGACGCCCATGATCTTCGGGTCGACGCCGCCCTGACCCCAGCTGACGAGCTTGGCCATGGGCTTGAGGTTGTACTTGGCAACCGCCTCGCCGGAAGCGAGAACGATAGCGGCAGCGCCGTCGTTGATGCCGGAGGCGTTACCGGCGGTCACGCGCTGAACATGCTTGCGGGTATCCGCCTCGTGGATCTCGGTGGGCTTAAAGGTGTGGACGATCTCGTCCTCAACGCCCTCAGGACCGACGGGGAACGCGCCGCGCAGCTTGGCAAGACCCTCGACGGTGGAACCGGCGCGGGGGAACTCGTCCTTCTTGAACTCGACGATCTCCTTCTTGACCTTGACGGGCACGGGAACGATCTCGTCGTCGAAACGGCCGGCCTTCTGCGCGGCCTCGGTCTTCTGCTGGGAGGCGGCGCCGAAGGCGTCGAGCTCTTCGCGGGTGATGCCCCAAACGTCGCAGATGTTCTCGGCGGTGGTGCCCATGTGGTAGTTGTTGAACGCGTCCCACAGGCCGTCCTTGATCATGGTGTCGACGAGCTTCTTGTCGCCCATGCGGGCGCCCCAGCGGGCGTCGGGAGCGGCATAAGGAGCGGCGCTCATGTTCTCGGTGCCGCCGCAGACGACGATGTCAGCGTCGCCGGCGAGAATGGCACGGCCGGCCTCAATGACGGACTTCATGCCGGAACCGCAGACCATGCCGACGGTGTAAGCGGGGACGGAGTAGGGAAGGCCCGCGCCCACGCCGACCTGACGGGCAACGTTCTGGCCGAGGCCGGAGGTCAGGATGCAGCCGAACATCAGCTCATCGACATTCTCGGGAGCGACGTTCGCGCGCTTGAGGGCTTCCTTGACAACGATGGAGCCGAGCTCAGCGGCGGGGGTGTTCTTGAGGGAACCGCCGAAGGAACCGACAGCGGTACGGCAGCAGTTGACGACGTACAATTCTTTCATTTGACTTCTCCTTTAACATTTGTAAATCCGGACGAAAGCTCCGATTTTCTTCGAGTTTGATTATACACAGGGGAAAATGAAAAATCAACTGCAAAGTAATAAAAAATGTGTGAAATTTTGATTTATTTCTTTCATTTCGTTAACTATTTAACAAGAATGAAGGATATCATGCGTCATGGCGCGGTTTGCGCGTCCAAAAGGAACAGAATGCTGCGATAATTTGGGCACGGACGCTTCTTGCGTGTGTGGAAGATCATCGCGTGCCGCCATTGGTCGAAAAAAGGGGACATTCCCTTCGGAAAGAGAATGTCCATTTTTCATGGAGTTTCTGCGCGGGGAAAAGCTTAACCTTCCACCTGAGCGGCAGCCTGGATCGTTTCGTACAGCACCTGCGGGTCGAGCTTGTCGAATTCCGCGCTGGTGGCGATGACGGCGCTCTCCACGCGATCAGAGAAGAAGTCCGTAAAGTAGGTCTCGCGCACCGCATCCGCGGCGGCAGCCTTGTCGAGCGGCAGACGGAGCAGAATATGATAGCCAAAGCTCGATTCAACGATCTCGCTCACCGCGCCTTCGGCGATGGCATAAGCGGCAGCCTCAAATTCCGGCACCATTGCGCCGGTGGTGAAGGTGTAGCCTGTGGGATGGGTCTCGCGGCCGGGATCTTCGCTGTACTCGTCGGCCAGCTCGCGGAAGAGCGCGGTCAGCGCGGTGAGATCACCCTCGCAGGCATCGAGCTTCTGCTTGATCTCCTCGGCGAGCGCCTTCTTCTCGGCCTTTTCCTCATCGCTCAGCGCCTCGCCCGTGGTGGTATCCTCCGTGGTGAGCAGAATGTGGTCGGCGGTGATGTAATTTTTCTCAGCAGCATAGAGGGCAAGATCCTCGTCGGAGGCGTAGAGCTTGCTGCCCTCGGTGTTGTAGAGCTGATAGAGGTTCTGATAAAGGTAGTTCGAGGTGGAAACGCGGTCGTAGGTCTCGCGGCGCATGCCGAGCTTGTTCAGCTCCGCCTCAAAGGCCTCTTCGCTGCCGTACTGGTCGATATAGGCCTGGTCGCTTGCCTCGATGGCGGCCTTCTGCTCGGCGGTGAGCGTCGCGCCGTATTCCTCGGCAAGATTTTCCAGCACCAGGTGCTGCTTGACGGCCATGAGCACGTTGGACTTGACGTAGTCGGTGATGCTCGTGCCGTCTTCGAAGGTGTAATCCCAGTCGAACGCGGCGCCGGTGTAATACTGCATGTAGCTGTCGAGATACGACACGTTGTAGCCCGTCCAGTAGGCAATGAGGTCGGCGCTTGCGCCGTTGCCGTCGACGCTTGCGACGATCGCGTCGGGCGCGACACCGGTCGCTTCGTAGCAGAGGCCGGAGTGTATGGTGCCGGAGGTGAAGCCGTTCGAGGGCGAGAGCGAAACGACGGCGAAGGTAAGCGCTGCGGCAATGGCCGCCGCGCCAAGGAACGAAAGCAATCTCTTTTTGATCATAATGTTACCTCTTTTTCGTTTTCTTCCTTATTCACACGCAGGTCTCCGACCAGCGTCAAGGCAGTATCCAATGCGTCCTCGTTTGGTGTAAGACGCAGCAGGAGCTTCGGCTCCGTTCCCGTGGCGGAAAGCGTGAGCCTGCGGCGGTTTTTCGGCAGCGAACAGAGCGCCATCACGGCATTTACCGGCACAGCGTCCGCGCCGGCAAAGGTGAAGGAGATCTCGCTGCCGCGCTGGGCGATGTCGCATACGCCAATCTGCATGGCCTCCGCGCGCAGCAGCGCGACGTCCATGAGCCTGAGAACAGGCGGCGGCGGCTCGCCGTAGCGGTCGATCAGCTCGTCGAGCAGCTCCTGCGACTGCTCGGCGGTGCGCAGCGCCGCGATGCGGCGGTAGATGTCCATGCGCTGCTCGCCCGAGGAGATGTAGCTTTCCGGAAGGTTTGCCGAAACCGTGAGGTCGGCGGAGCATTCGGTGCGCTGCGGGGCTTTTTCGCCGCGCTGCTCGAGCACCGCTTCCTCCAAAAGCTGCAAGTACATATCGTAGCCAACGCTCATCATGTAGCCCGACTGCTCGGGGCCGAGCAAATTGCCCGCGCCGCGAATTTCAAGGTCGCGCATCGCGATGCGGAAGCCCGAGCCGAACTCTGCGTACTCGCGGATGGCGGTGAGCCGCTTGGCGGCGACCTCGGTGAGAATTTTTCCCGCGCGGTAGGTCATGTAGGCATACGCCCGGCGCGCGCTGCGGCCGATGCGCCCTCTGATCTGGTGGAGCTGGGCGAGGCCGAGGTGGTCGGCGTCCTCGATGATGAGGGTGTTGACATTCGGAATGTCGATGCCCGTTTCGATGATGGTCGTGCACACGAGCACCTGGATTTCTCCGTCCGAGAGCTGCTGCATCACGGACGATAAGCCCTTTTCGTCCATTTTGCCGTGGGCGACGCCGATCGAGACCTCTTCGCCGAGGAGCTTTCTGAGCTGAGCTGCGCAGCGGTCGATGGTCTCCACGCGGTTGTGCATGTAGTAGACCTGCCCGCCGCGGGCAAGCTCGCGCCGGATGGCATCGGCGATGACGCCCCAGTTATGCTCGAGGACGTAGGTCTGTACCGGCTGGCGGTCGACGGGCGGGACCTCGATGGTGGACATGTCGCGAATGCCCGAGAGCGCCATGTTGAGCGTGCGGGGGATGGGCGTTGCCGAGAGCGTCAGCGTGTCGACCTGGCGGGAAAGCTCCTTGAGCTTTTCCTTATGCGTCACGCCGAAGCGCTGCTCCTCGTCGATGATGAGAAGGCCGAGGTCCTTGAAGTGCAAACTCTTTTGCAGCAGCGAGTGCGTGCCGATCAAAAGATCGATCTTGCCCGCGGCCGCGTCCTGCATGATCTGCTTTTTCTGCGCCGGCGTTTTGAAGCGCGAGAGCACCTCGATGCGCACGGGGAACGAGCGGAAGCGGTTCAGCGCCGTCGCGTAGTGCTGCTGGGCGAGCACGGTGGTCGGCACTAAGATGGCGGCCTGTTTGCCGTCGAGCACGCATTTCATCACGGCGCGCAGCGCGACCTCCGTTTTGCCGTAGCCCACGTCGCCGCAGAGCAGGCGGTCCATCGGTGTCGAGCGCTCCATGTCGGATTTGATCTCGGCGATGGCGCGCAGCTGATCGTCGGTCTCTTCGTAGTCGAAGGCCTCTTCAAACTCCTTCTGCCACGGGGAGTCGGGCGAGAAGGCAAAGCCCGGGCGGCGCTGCCGTTCGGCGTAGAGCGCTATGAGCCCCTTGGCAAGATCCTTCGCCGCGGCGCGCGCCTTCGTCTTGGCGCGCGACCAGTCCGTGCCGCCGAGCTTACTGAGCTTTGCGCGCGGCTGGCCGTCCTCGTCTTCGCCGTGGCCGCCGATGTATTTCGACACCATGTCGAGCTGTGTCGCGGGAACGTACAAACTGTCGTTGCCCGCGTAGCAGATCTTGATATAATCCTTGTCCACGCCGTCGACGCGCATGCGCTCGATGCCCGCAAAGCGGCCGATGCCGTGGTGCTCATGCACGACGAGATCGCCGGGGGAGAGATCCTCGTAAGAGCGCAGCGCGGCGCGCGCCGATGTCTCCTTCTTTGGCCGCGCCTTCGCGCGCTTGCCGGAGAGGGGAGCGGTCAGCTGCCCCTCAGTCAGAATAACGAGCTTTAATTGCGGGTATTCGCTGCCTGCGCTGAGCGCGCCGAGGCCGATGACGGTCTCGTGCGGGGCGGGCAGGCGGGTGTTTTTCAGGTCGAGCTGCGCGCGAAGACCGCGCTCTTCGAGAAGCCGCTGGAGGTTTTTCGCGCGCGTTTCATTGCCGCAGAGGACAAGCACGCCGCAGCCTGCACCAAGATAGCGCTCCATATCGCCCGCGGCGGTCTCAAGACTGCCGCCGTAGCTCGGAAGCGAGCGCGCGTTCATGCTGAGAAGCACGCGCGGCGCGAGCAGATTGCGCGAGGTCGGCAGCGCATCGAGCAGCAGCACGGGGAAGGCACTCATGCGGTGGCTCAGCGCCTCCTGACTGAGCGCAAGAGAAGCAAATTCTCCGCACAAAACGCCCTCTTCGATCAGGGGCTTCACGTCTTCGGAAAGCTCCCAGTGATAGTTCTTGCTGCGCTCCAAAACGCGCATGCCGTCGCTGACGGCGATGAGCGTATCGGGGGGAAGGTAGTCGAGCGCGCAGACCTCGTCGGGGTAGCAGGCGGCAAGATAACGGTCCATGCCGCCGAGCGGCAGATCATTTGCAAGGCGCTCGATGTCGCCGCGCAGCGTTTTTACGATGGGGCTGTCCGCCGCTTTTTTCTCGATCTTCTGCGCGGCGCGGGAGAGACGCTCAAGCATTTTTTCGCGTCTGCCGTCAGAAAGCGCGGGCAGCACCTCGGCCGCGGGCAGGACGGTGAGCGTCTTGACGTTCTGCGTGCGGCGCTGGGTCGCAAGGTCGAATTCGCCCATCGCGTCCACCTCGTCGTCGAAGAACTCGACGCGCACGGGCGCGCTCAGGGGCGAGTAAATATCCAGAATGCAGCCGCGCAGGGCGAACTGTCCGACGCCCTCAACCGTTTCTGCGCGCGTGTAGCCGCTTTCGACGAGCTTTTTGGAAAGCGCGTTCAGATCAAAGCGCGCACCGAGAGTGATCTGCGTCACTGCGCTGTGCAGCGCGTCCGGCGGCAGCGTGCGCTGCATCAGACCGTCGACCGTGGCGACGAGGACGGGAGCCTCTCCGGCGGCAAGACGACACAAAGAGCCGATGCGCTGCTGTTCCCAGCCGTGTGAGGCGGCCACGCGGTCGCGCAGCTGCCATTCGCGCGCGAAGAGAAGGCTTGCCTCCTCGCCGAGCAGCGCGGTAAGGTCGAGCGCCATGCGGTTTGCTTCGTTTTCATCTGCGCAGACGATCAGCAGCGGACGCTGCGTCTTTTCGCGCACGGCGGAGATGAGCTGCGCGCGGTGGACACCCGAAAGGCCCGACACGGCGATGGGCGATGTGCCCGCGTCAAGCGAGAGCAGCAGCTCGCGCACCTCGGGAAGAGCGGCGAGCGCTTCATTGAGTTTGTTCATCCCCTGCGCCATACCGTATCCCTCCTCCCGCAGCGCGCAAAAGGGCAGACCCGCCGCGTTTCTGACGAGTCTTGCCCACGATAGTCAGTGTTTTTATTATATAGCCTTTCTAAAAAAAGTCTATGCCGATTTTATAAATTTTGGCGGGAAACTGCTCAGCCGTTGTAGCGGTTCTGCGCGCTCATCACGCCGTCGGTGATGATGCACTCCGCCGCGTCGATCACGCGGTCGAGCAGACCGTCGATGACCTTGCGCTCCTGCGCGGAGAATGAGCCGATGACCCAGTCGACGATGTCATGCTCCGGCGCGCCCACGCCGACCTTGACGCGCGGGAAAGCGTCGGTGCCGAGGTGCGCGATGATGTTCTTGAGGCCGTTGTGTCCGCCCGCGCTGCCGCTGCCGCGCACGCGGATCTTGCCGAGCGGGAGGGCAATATCGTCGGAAATGACGATCACGTGGTCGGCGGGGATCTTATAAAAGCGCGCCGCCTCGCCGACGGCCTCGCCGGAGAGGTTCATATACGTCTGCGGCATCATCAGAAGAACGTTTGCCCCGCCGAATTCGATCACCTCCGTCAGCGCGCGGAAGCGTAAGCGGTTGCAGCGCAGATTCCGCTTGTCGATCAGGCGCTCCGCGGTCATAAAGCCGATGTTGTGGCGGGTGTTTTCATACTCGCGGCCATAGTTGCCAAGGCAGACCAGCAGCCATTCCGGCGAGCCCAATTTTTTGAAAATCATAATCACTATCCTCAATGCTTCCCCGACCGGGGAAGATTTTCTTTCCGCGCGGGCGCGGAGGGAACTGCGGCGCAAAGCGCCGCCGGTCAAAAGGGAAGGGGTATTCTCTTCGGAAGAGAATACCCCCTTTTCGTTGCAGTATTTCCGTGCTGCGCGAAAGGCCGTGCTTTCGTGCGGCAGGCCAAAGCAAGCTTTTCTCGCCGATCCGCTCGGGTCAGTTGAAGAGCTTCGCGATGGAGATCTCCTGATAGGTGCGCTCGATCGCCTCGGCGAACATGGGCGCAACGGTCAGGTACTTGATGCGGGACTTAGCAAGCTCATCGTCGCCGACGGGGGCGGGAATGGTGTCGAGCAGAGCGAGCTCCTCGATGTTGCTGTTGGCAAGACGCTCGAGTGCGGGGCCGGAGAGAACGCCGTGGGAAGCGCAGGCGTAGACCTTCTTCGCGCCGCCGACCTCAACGATGGCCTTGGCAGCGTTGCAGAGGGAGCCGGCGGTATCGACCATATCGTCGAAGAGGATGCACTCCTTGCCGGCAACGTCGCCGATGACGTTCATGACTTCGCACTGGTTGGCCTTCTGGCGGCGCTTATCGACGATGGCGAGGTTCATGTGCAGCTTCTGGGCGAAGGTACGGGCGCGGGCGACGGAGCCGACGTCGGGGGAGACGACGACCATGTCCTCGCAGACGGAGCCGAACTTCTTGGCGTAGTAGTCGACGAAGATGGGGTTGCCGAAGAGGTTATCCACGGGAATGTCGAAGAAGCCCTGGATCTGGTTGGCGTGCAGGTCCATCGTCAGCACGCGGTCAACACCGGCGGCGACGAGCATGTTGGCGACGAGCTTGGCGGAGATGGGGTCACGGCTCTTGGCCTTGCGGTCCTGACGGGCATAGCCGAAGTAGGGCATGACGGCGGTGATGCGGCCGGCGGAAGCGCGGCGGCAGGCATCGACCATGATAAGAAGCTCCATCAGGCTGTCGTTGACGGGCTTGCAGGTGGACTGAACGAGGAACACGTCGCTGCCGCGCACGGTCTCGTACAGGGAGACGGAAGCCTCGCCGTCAGCGAAGCTCTTGACCTCGCTCTCGCCGAGCTTGGTGCCGATGATCCTGCAGATGTCAGCTGCCAGTTTGGGGTTTGCGTTGCCGGTGAAAATCTTGATGTCCTTACCGTGAGAGATCATGTTGAAGTACTCCTCTTGTTTATTGATAAATTTATGAAGTTACTTTTTTTCGTGCGCTGCGCGCCACGTCACCGCCCAGCCGGGCTTGTTGACCTGGCGGGAACGCGCCAGGGCAAGGGAGTCCGCAGGCACCTCGTCGGTGATGGTGGAGCCGGCGGCGATGTAGCTGCCGCTGCCGACCGTGACGGGGGCGATGAGGTTGGTGTTGCAGCCGATGAAGGCGTCGTCGCCGATCGTGCAGCGGAACTTTTTAAAGCCGTCGTAATTCGTCGTCACCGTGCCGCAGCCGAAGTTGATGCGCTCGCCGCAGTCGCTGTCGCCAACGTAGGTCAGGTGCGAGATCTTCGTGCCGTTGCCGATGACGCTGTTTTTGATCTCGACAAAGTCGCCGACCTTGACATGGTCGCCGATCGTCGAATTCGGGCGCACATAGGCAAACGGCCCCACGTTCGTGTGGCTGCCGACGCGGCTTTCGTTGAGCTGCGAGGCGTTGACTTCCGTCTCGTCGCCGATCACGCAGTCGCGGATCATGGTGTTCGGGCCGATGGTGCAGTTTTTCCCGATGACCGTCCGGCCGCGCAGGATCGTGCCGGGGAGAATGACCGTGCCGCTGCCGATGGTAACGCGGGGATCGATGTAGGTGTTGTTCGCGTCCATGATGGAAACGCCCGCGGCGAAATGCTTGTCGGCGATCTTGCGGCGGCACATATCCTGGGCGCTCCGGATCTCCTCATCGTCGCCCACGGGAAGAAAGCCTTTTGTGATCTCCGCCCCCTTGGGGAAGGCGGCAAATGCGCCGTGCTCTTTGAGTACCTTGCAGCACTCCGCGGCCTCCGCAGAGTAGACCGCGCCGCCGGAAAATACGCCCACGGGCAGCACCGCGCCGTTGACGATGAGCACGCTGCCCTTTTCGCCCTTGAGGAGCTTCAGCAGTTCCTCCCCGTGCTTCGCCCCGTCAACATAGGTGACGTCGGCCTGCTCGGGGATATAAGGGCGCATGATGTCGTGCGCGCGCACGTCGGAGACAATGAAAAACCGCTCGACACCTTGCCCCATCAGTTCTTCGACCATCCACGTGAGAATGGGGCAGAACAAAATGGGTCTGAGCATCAGCGGCGTTTTTTCTTTTGTCAGGGCCATATCGTCCGGCATAAAGAGAACGGCCAGCTTCTGATCCATTGGGGTTCATCTCCCTTCTCCACTTCACTTGCAGTGTATTAACGCCATTATAGCAAAGCTGCCCGAAAAATCCACCTTTTCTCACAAAAAAAACAAAAATTTTTTAATTCGCGGCCTTCACTTTCACATTTTAGAAATTTCGTTTCAAAAGGCTGCTTTTTTGGTTGAATTCGCAATATTTTTGCGGTACAATGATAAAACTTTCGCGTGGAGGAGGTGCTGTCATGCTGAATATCGTGCTCGTCGAGCCGGAGATCCCGCAAAACTGCGGCAATATCGCGCGTACCTGTGCCGCTACGGGAGCGCACCTGCACCTCGTAAAGCCCCTCGGGTTCGATATTTCCGACCGTGCGGTCAAGCGCGCGGGACTGGATTACTGGTATCTGGTGGATATCAGCGTGTATGAAAATCTGGCGGACCTTTTTGCAAAACACCCCGAAGCGGAAAACGACTGTTGGCTCGCAACGACCAAAGCGCCCCGGGACTATTGCCAGGCAGAGTTTCGCGACGGCTGCTGGCTCTTCTTCGGAAAAGAGACAGCGGGCCTGCCGGAGCCTTTCCGCAAGGCGCACTATGAGCGCTGCATCCGCCTGCCGATGCGTGCGGAGGCGCGCAGCCTGAACCTTTCCAACTCCGTGGCGATCCTGACGTATGAGGCGCTGCGGCAGACGGACTTTCCCGGGCTCAAGCATGAGGGAGAGATGCTGGAAACCCCGTAGGGAAACGGTTTCGTTTCAAAATGAGTAACCAAATCGTATGTGTACATTATGAGGAGGAAACAATATGAATTATAATAAGAAAACGGTTTGCGATGTAGACGTGAGCGGTAAGAAGGTGCTGCTGCGCTGCGATTTTAACGTTCCCCAGGACAAGGAGACCGGCGCGATCACTTCGGATAAGCGTATCGTGGCGGCGCTGCCGACCATTCGGTACCTGCTCGACCACGGCGCGGCCGTGATCGCCTGCTCCCACCTCGGAAAGCCCGAAGCAAAGTTCGACAAGTGGGTCAAAAAGCAGACGGAAAAGGGCAAGGATCCCGCAACGCTCACGGAGGAAAAGTGGAAAAAGTCCCTTGAAAAGCTGACGCTCGCCCCTGTGGCGGAGCATCTTTCAAAGCTCTTGGGCAAGCCCGTCATCTTCGCCCACGACGTCGTCGGTGAGGACGCGAGAGCCAAGGCTGCGGCGCTCAAGGGCGGCGAGATCATGCTGCTTGAAAATACCCGCTTCGAGCCGGGCGAAACGAAGAATGATCCCGCGCTTGCCAAGGCGCTCGCCTCCATGGCGGAGCTGTATGTGTCCGACGCGTTCGGCACGGTGCACCGCGCCCACGCCTCCACCGCGGGCGTAGCGGCGTATCTTCCCGCCGTGTCCGGTTTCCTTGTTGCCAAGGAGCTTGAGGTCATGGGCAAGGCGCTCGACGATCCCAAGCGCCCGTTCGTCGCCGTGCTCGGCGGCGCGAAGGTCAGCGACAAGATCGCCGTCATCAATAACCTCCTCGACAAGGCCGACACCATCATCATCGGCGGCGGCATGGCCTACACCTTCTCCAAGGCGCAGGGCGGCGAGATCGGCAAGTCCCTTTTGGAAGAAGACAAGTGCGCCTACGCGCTCGAAATGATCGAAAAGGCCAAAGAAAAGGGCGTCAAGCTCCTGCTGCCGGTCGATACCGTCGCGGCGACGGAGTTTGCCGCCGACGCGGAGCCCCACGTCGTCGACGCGATGCACATTCCCGCCGATATGATGGGCATGGACATCGGCCCTGAGACCATCGAACTTTTCTGCAAAGCGACGCAGGGCGCGGGCACGATCGTCTGGAACGGCCCCATGGGCGTTTTTGAGTTCCCCGCCTTTGCAAACGGCACCAAGGCCATGGCCAAGGCGCTCGCCGAGAGCGGCGCGGTCACGATCATCGGCGGCGGCGACAGCGCGGCGGCAGCCGAGCAGCTCGGCTTTGCCGACAAGATCACGCACATCTCCACCGGCGGCGGTGCGTCGCTCGAGTTCCTTGAAGGCAAGGAGCTTCCGGGCGTTGCCTGCCTTCTGGACAAGTGAGAAAAATCATCATTGATTTTCAAATATTCGCATAGATCTTAGACTTAGACAGTAACAGGAGAAAAGACCCACCATGAATCGCAGATACCGTAAAACCATCATTGCAGGCAACTGGAAAATGAACAAGACCCCCAGCGAGACCAAGGCCTTTGCCGAACAGTTCAAGGCCATTCTTCCCAAGACCAAGTGGTGCGACATCGTCGTGTGCGTGCCCGCCGCCGACCTGAGTGCCGCCGTTCGCGCTTTCAAGGACAGCCGCATTGCCGTGGGCGCGCAGAACGTTTACTTTGAAAAGAGCGGCGCCTATACCGGTGAAATTTCTGCCGATATGCTCGCCGATCTCGGCGTGCGCTATGTTATCGTCGGTCACAGCGAGCGCCGCGCCCTCTTCGGCGAGACCGATGAGATCGTCAACAAGAAAGTACATGCCGCGCTGAGCGCCGGCCTGAATCCCATCATTTGTGTGGGCGAGAGCCTGAATCAGCGTGAGATGGGCGTGACGATGGAGCTCATCGCCCTTCAGGTGAAGAGCGCCCTTGCCGGTGTGAGCGCCGAGCAGATGCGCCGCTGCGTCATTGCCTATGAGCCCATCTGGGCGATCGGCACGGGCAAAACCGCTACAGGCGAGCAGGCTGCCGAGGTCTGCACCTATATCCGCGCGCTGATCCGCGCACAGTACGGCGCGCGCGTCGCCCGCAGCGTGACCGTTCAGTACGGCGGCTCGATGAAGAGTGAAAACGCGCGCGAGCTCCTCTCCCACGAGGATATCGACGGCGGATTGATCGGCGGCGCGTCGCTCGAACCCAATTCGCTGATGGAGATCGTTCACGCCGCTAACCAGGATTGACAGGAAAAGGAGAGAGCAGCTTATGAATAAAGCTCCGACCACATTGATCATTATGGACGGCTTCGGCCTGTCCAACGATACCGTCGGCAACGCGGTGCGCGCTGCCAACACCCCCGTGCTCGACGGTCTTTTTTCCGAGTATGCCCACACGACGCTCAAGGCCTCCGGCCTTGACGTGGGTCTGCCCGACGGGCAGATGGGCAACAGCGAGGTCGGTCACACCAACATCGGCGGTGGCCGCGTCGTGTTCCAGGATCTGCCGCGCATCACCCGTTCCATCGAGGACGGCACATTTTTCGAAAACCCCGCCTACAACAAGGCGATGGACGACTGCCTTGCAAAAGGCTCGGCGCTGCATCTTTACGGTCTGCATTCCGACGGCGGCGTGCATTCCACGCTCGACCACCTATATGCGCTTTTGAAGATGGCGCACATCAAGGGCTTAAAGCGTGTGTATATCCACGCCTTCCTCGACGGGCGCGACACGCCCCCGACCTCCGGCCGCGACTTTGTCGCAAAGACCATGGAAAAGTGCCGTGAGCTCGGCGTCGGCAAGATCGCGACCGTCATGGGCCGCTACTACGCGATGGATCGCGACAAGCGCTGGGACCGCCTGGAGAACGCTTACGACGCGCTCGTTTACGGCGAGGGCGTGCAGGATCCCGACCCGATCCACGCCATTGAGGAGAGCTACAAAAACGGCGTGACGGACGAATTCGTCGAGCCGGTCGTCTGCGACAAGGACGGCATGATCTCCGACAACGACTCGGTGATCTTCTTCAACTACCGCCCCGACCGCGCCCGCGAGATCACGCGCGCGTTCGTCGACCCCGCGTTCGACGGCTTCAAGCGCGAGTATTTCCCGCTGACCTATGTGTGCAACACCGAGTACGACGCCACGATGCCGAACGTGCTGGTCGCCTTCCCGCGCATCAGCGTGAAAAACGGCCTTGGCGAGTACCTCAGCAAGATGGGCATGACGCAGCTGCGCATCGCCGAGACCGAGAAGTACGCCCATGTCACGTTCTTCTTCAACGGCGGCGTGGAAGAGCCGTATCCCGGCGAGGATCGCGTGCTCGTCGCCTCCCCGAAGGTCGCGACCTATGACCTCCAGCCCGAGATGAGCGCCTACGAGGTCGCGAGCAAGTGCGTCGAGCGCATCGAGTCCGGCAAGTACGACGTGATCATTCTGAACTTTGCCAACTGCGACATGGTCGGCCATACGGGCGTGTTCGACGCTGCCGTCAAGGCCGTTGAAACGGTCGACGAGTGCGTCGGTCAGGTCGTGGAGGCAACGCTCAAGATGGGCGGCATCGCCATGATCACCGCCGACCACGGCAACGCCGAGCAGATGCTGCAAAGCGACGGCAAGAGCCCCATGACCGCGCATACCACGAACGTGGTGCCCTTCATTCTCTGCGGCGCCGGCACGGAGCTGCGCGAAGGCCGCCTTGCCGACATCGCGCCGACCATTCTCGACGTGATGGGCCTGGAAAAGCCCACGGAAATGGACGGCAAGACGCTCATCGTCCGCTGAAAAATCGCATTTGCCATGTTTAGAAAAAGCTCTGACGGTACAAACTACCGTCAGAGCTTTTTTGGCTTTTCAACTTCGCGCAAGCCGCGCAAGGCGGCGGAAAGGATGAAAACATGGCAGGATCGAATGGCCGCGCAAAGCGGCACTTTTTCGGCGGGACGGGCTTATACATAGCCCTGTTCCTCGGTGTGACGGCATTGGCCGTCGCGGGCTATTGGACGCTGCTGCCGAAAAATACGACGGACACAGAGACGGAGGAGGTCTCCTCGCAGCAGGAGCTTCCCGTGCGGGAGGAAGCGCCGCGCATGCCGGAGGCAAAGCTGCCGCAGCAGGCGGCGGAGCCGGAGGAGGACGTCACCGTGATGGACGAGGCGACCGGCGTGGAGGATACCGTCCCCGTCATGGAGAGCAGCGAAGAGGTGACGCCCGATGCGCCGCGGCTCGTGGTCGCGCCGCTTGTGGGGGAGGAGATCGCGGCGTTTTCCGTCGATGAACTGCGCTACAACGAGACCTTCGGCGACTGGCGCACGCACGACGGCGTCGACATTGCCGCCGAGGTCGGCACACAGGTGCTCGCCGCGTGCAGCGGCACGGTGACGAGCGTGCGGGAGGACGACATGCTCGGCACGCTTGTGACCATCGCGCATGACGGCGGCTTTGAGACGACGTATGCCAATCTTCGCAGCTCGCCGGGGGTGAGCGAGGGGCAGTACGTCTCCGCGGGCGAGGTCATCGGCGCGGTAGGCAGCAGCGCCATCGCGGAGATCTCCGTTCCGGCGCACCTGCATTTTTCCGTAAAGAAGGACGGCGCGCCCTGCGACCCGAACGAGTTTCTGAACTGAAAGAAAACGGCTGAGCGTTCTTCGCTCAGCCGTTTTCTTCTGTGCGCTGTGATTCCGGACAAAGAAAGACCGCCTGAAAGGATCTCTTTCAGGCGGTGGGAAGGCAGACTATCGTGTCAGCACGCAGACGAGGGCGACAAATTCGGCAAGCCCCAGCGCGGCGAGCAGAAGAATGCCGCCAAGGTGCGGCTTTTTCACGCGCAGGGGCGTGATGTACAGCACGCCGAGCAGAAAAAGTCCCGGCGCATAGACCGCTGCGCAGTTCAGGCGGAAATACTGCGCGGCAAGATAAAAAAGCGGCGCCGCAAGGGCGGAGGCCGTGACCGGCACGCCGAGGTAGCAGCTGCGGTTTTCCGCGGTTTTTCCCTGCCGCTCTTCCTCTGCCACGTTGAAGTAGGCGAGGCGAATGAGCGCGCAGAGCGCAAAAAACGACATGGCGGCCATGAACCAGAAGTTCTTGCAGCCCGTGCTCCAGCCGATGGCGGCGGGCAGCACACCGAAGCAGACGAGGTCATTGAGCGAGTCGATCTGAATGCCGAAGCGCTTTTCCGCGTCTGTGCGGTTTGCCTTGGTGCGGGCGATGTGCCCGTCAAAGGCATCGAGCAGCCCCGCGAGCATCAGGTAGAGCATGGCGGCAAGCGGTGCGTTCTGCGCGGCGGAATAAATGCCGGCAAGCCCCAGCAGCAGCGAGAGATAGGTTGCGATGACAGTGTAGTCGTAAACTCCGATCATATAAAACGTCCGATCTTTTTTGGAATACAAAGCTATGATACCAGATAACGGCGAAAAAGCACAGTAAAAATGCTGCCAAGGTCACGGCTCCGCGCGGGAGCGCTCGATCACGCGCGCAAAACGTGCCTGATCGTAGATGACGGGGACGGGGTAGACGGGATTGGCCTCCCGGCAGGCCCACGATGCCATGAGGGGGATATCCTCGCTGCGAATGCAGTCGAAGTGGTCGGGGATACCCATGCGCGCGTTCATCGCGCGGATCTCGGCGATAAACGCCCTGGCGGACGCTTCCGCGCTTGCTTCCTGAATGCCGACGAGATGGGCAAGGCGGGCAAGGCGCGGATAGGCGGCGGCACCGTAATCCTCCAGCACGATGGGCAGAAGCACGGCATTGGCAAGGCCGTGGGCCGTGCCGTACAGCCCGCCGAGCGTGTGCGCGATGGCGTGCACGTTGCCGACGCTCGCGCGCGTGAAGGCCGCGCCCGCGTCGAACGACGCTTGCAGCATGGCCGCGCGGTCGGGGAGGGAAGCGCCGTCGCGGTACGCGCGCTCAAGGTGGGAAAAGATGGTCACAACGGCGCGCTCGGCCTGCTCACGGGTCTTGCGGGTGTTGTAAAAGCGGCTCAGATACGCCTCCACCGCGTGCGTCAGCGCGTCCATGCCGGTTTCCGCCGTGATGTGCGGCGGCAGCCCCGCCGAAAGCGTGGGGTCGAGGATCGCGTAGCGCGGGATAAGGCAGAGGTCGGAGACCGCATATTTGCGGTGGTCGCGTCCGGTGATGACGGCGGCGATGGTCGTTTCCGATCCCGTGCCGGCGGTGGTGGGGACGGCGATGAACGGCGGGATGCGGCGGCGAACCTTCAAAAGTCCCGCGAGCGAGGAAAGGCTCCTGTTCGGCCGGACAAGAAGCGCCGCGGCGGCCTTGGCCGCGTCCATCGGCGAGCCGCCGCCGATGACGAGGAAGCAGTCGCAGCGGTCGATGCGGTACTGTTCGGCGATTTTTTCGACCGTTTCGACCGAGGGGTTCGGCTCAACGGCGGAAAAGATGGAGAGCAGAATATCCTGCATATCCAGAACCTCCTGCAAGCGGCGGAAGTGCTCGTCCGCGCACTGGCGGCGGCTTGCGATGACAAAGGGACGGCGCAGGCTGTTCTCACGCAGAATGTCCGCCACGCGAAGAAGGCTCCCGTCTCCCGTATAGACTTCCGGCGTCCGCCAGGGGAGCAGGCGCGCACCTGCGCCGAAGCAGCACTGGAATGCGCGGCAGGCAAATGAGTTCATGGAACGATTCTCCTCTTCTCAGAATAACAAATCCAGTATAACACGAATCGGCGCATAAAAAAGGGGCGGAATTGGATCCCGCCCCTTTTGTATTCTCTTTCAGCGGCTTACTCCTCGTCGTCCTCGGTCTCGATGATGCCGTAGCCGCCGTTGTTGCGGCGATAAACGACGCAGATCGCGTCGAGCGCATCGGTGTTGCGGAAGACAAAGAAGCTGTGGCCGAGCAGGTTCATCTGCAAGATGGCTTCCTCCACGCCCATGGGCTTGACGGTGAAGCGCTTGGTGCGCACGATGTCGAACTCGCCCTCCTCGTGCACCTCGAATTCCTCGGGCAGCTCGGGGAGCACCGCCTCGGCGCGCAGGTTCTTGGCAAGGCGGGTCTTGTTCTTGCGGATCTTGCGCTCGATCTGGGTCGTGGCCTCGTCGATCGCGCCGCGCATATCGCCGTCAGGATCCTCACACACCGCGCGGAACAGGGGGCCGCTCGCGCCGCGAAGCGTGATCTCGACAACACAGCGGTTCTTCTTTTCCACAGAGAAGGTCACGGAAGCCTCGGGCTCCTCTTTGAAAAACTTTTCCAGCTTGCCGACTTTTTTCTCGGCATAGGCCTTGACGGAATCGTTCAGGGAGATCTTCTTGCAGGTATAGGTGAATTTCATAGTGTTGGCTCCTTTCGTTGGTGAGGAAAGAAAAAGAAGACCGACGGGAGCTTCTTTTTCCTTTTCTGTATTGTAGCACGTATGAACGAAAATTTCAAATGAACGATATATGAATTGAGTATTCTTGTATATATTGACAAAATGTAGGGCGCACGACGCGAATTGACAAAAGGCGGCAGAATGCGGCAAAAGCTCTCATTGACGTTTGCGCGCGGGGCTTGTATCATAAGGATCGGAAGCTTTCCAATATCCCACCCGTTTGAGCCGCAGGCCGTTTGCGCCCGCGGCCCTTTTTTTGCCTGCGCAGAAAAAAAGCGCCCCTCAGGGCGCTTTTCAGGATGATGCCGCTTAGTTGCTCACATCGTAGAAAGACTTCTCGCCCGGCGTGACATAGCCGAGCTGATCGCGCGCAAGCTCCTGCAAAAACTCAGGATCGTCGGCCTTTTCGAGCGCCGAGGACAGTGCGTCGTTCGCCTGCTTGGCACTGTCGAGATCGCTTTGGAGCGCGGTGAGCTGATTCTGCGCCGCTTCGATCTCCGTCCGCAGGTGAATGAGCTGCACCCCCACGAGCGCAATCAGGATCGCGATGACAAGCACCGTGAGAAAACTGGTGTGCCTTCTCCCTTTTTTGACCTGTGCTGCCATGCCGCTGTCCCTCCTTTTTCCGGGTTCGGCGCAGTGCAAAACGGGCGCTGCGCTCATACGACTTTATTATAAGCCGGTTTCTGGAAAAAAGAAAGTATCTTTTGCAAAGTTTGGCAAGTTTACCATAAACTTTTTGCAGCCGCCGCAGCGGGGCTGCAAAAAGACGGAAAACAGCGAACAATACCTCCGCCCAGAAGTCCCAGAGCGGGCGCAGCAGCCGCGCGCAGAGGGTAAAATAGCACACCGCGCCGAGCAGGGCGGCAAAGAGCATATAAAGCCGCAGCTCGCCCCCGCCGACGCGCAGCGCGAAGAGAAAGGTGAGAAGCGCGGCAAGCGCGCAGTAGAGCGCGTCGAGCGCGCCGGTCAAACGCCGCCTTGCCGCCCGCCGCAGCCGCACGGCGCGCAGCAGGTCGTAGAGCAGCGAGAGCGAAACGCCGAGCAGCAGCGCGGCGAAAAAGCCCTGCGCCTGACCGGAGAGCGAAACGCCCACGCCCTCAGCCCCCGAAAAGGCGCGCGAGGAAGCCGCCGCGGCCGATGGGCGCGTCCTCAAAGGCAATGGCGTCGATGCGCCCGTCGACGTGCAGCTCGCCGCCGTCCAGGCTGAGCTTGCCGATGTGCAGGCTGTCGCCCGTAACGACAAGCACGCCGAGCGACGTATTCATCACGATTTCCGTTTCATCGAAGCGCTCAACGTCCTCCACGCCGGAGACCGTCAGGCTTTCGCGTCCGGATAACTCAATGCGCTGGGGAGAAGCGGGGAAAGCGTCATTCGTCATGGTAGTGTCCGTCCTTTCGCTTTGGGCGCAAAAGAAAGCGCCCTCCATACGACATCGTATGAAGGGCGCGTCCGGAATAGTACGCTTACTGTGCGTTCACTTCGCGGTAGAGGAGCGAGGCCTCGCTCTTGCCGGCGGTCTCGGATACGTTCAGCACTTCGACCGCGAGCGCGCGCTCGCCGAAGTGCAGAGCAATCACGTCGCCGACCTTGACGTCGTAAGACGCGCGGGCGACCTTGCCGTTGACGGTTACGCGGCCGCCGTCGCAGGCCTCGTTTGCCACGGTGCGGCGCTTGATGAGGCGCGAGACTTTGAGATATTTGTCAAGACGCATGGGATCAGTCTCCTTTTCAGAAAGATGCGGGGAATCGGGGGGGATCGTCCACCATACTCAAACGGCGGCGCACTGCGCCGCCGTTTTGATGATGAAAGAGCTTGACTGGGAAATTACTCCGCGACAGCGTCCTTGAACGCCTTGCCGGCCTTGAAGGTGGGAACCTTGGAAGCAGCGATGGTAATGCTCTCCTTGGTCTTGGGGTTGCGGCCGGTGCGCTCAGCGCGGTGCTTGGTCTCGAAAGAGCCGAAGCCGACGAGCTGAACCTTTTCGTCATTCTTCAGGGAGTCGATAATGGTTTCGAGGGCGGCGTTGATCACGACCTCGGACTCCTTCTTGGAAATGCTGGCTTTTTCTGCCACGGCAGCAATGAGTTCAGTCTTGTTCATCGTTAGATCCTCCTGAAAAGTATCCGGAAGCGGAGCTTCCGGGGTTATATGAGCAAAAAGCAATTTTGCTTTTGATCATCGGGTCTGGTCTTTGGCGGCGTTCCAGAGGGCCGTCAGCTCTTCGGGCGGCAGAGAGGAGAGCGATTCTCCGCGGGCATCGGCCGCCTGCTCTATCTTGCGGAAGCGCGCAATGAATTTTTCGCAGGTCTTTTCAAGCGCGGCCTCGGGATCGACGCCGCAGAAGCGGCCGACCTTGACGGCGGCAAAGAGCACATCGCCAAGCTCTTCTTCGAAATTGGTGCCGGTTTCCACGGCAGCACGCAGCTCCTGCGTTTCCTCGTCGAGCTTATCGAGCGCGTCGGAAACATCGGGGAATTCAAAGCCCGCTTTTGCTGCCTTGCTCTGAAGCTTGTCCGCCCGCCAGAGCGCGGGGAGCGAACGCGCGACGGAATCCATGGCGTCTGCCGTGGTGCGCTGGCCCTTTTCCTGCCGCTTGAGCTTGTCCCAGTTGACAAGCACTTCGTCGCTGCTGTCCGCCTTGCCGCTTGCAAACACGTGCGGGTGGCGGAAGATGAGCTTGCGTACCACATGGTCGGTCACATCGTCGGTCGTGAAGCGGCCGGCTTCCTCTTCCATGTGGATATTGAAGAGCACCTGCATCAGCATATCGCCGAGCTCTTCCTCCATCAGCTCGGGATCGTCGAGGTCGAAGGCCTCGGCGGCCTCATACGCTTCTTCAAGGAAGTTGCGGCGGTTCGACTCGTGCGTCTGCTCGCGGTCCCACGGGCATCCGCCCGGCGCGCGCAGAATGCGCAGGATGTCAACAAGGTCGTCATAAGTGTAGATATCTTTCTCAGGATAATTTATCATATATTCCCTCTCATTGCAAGGCATTTCTCGGAAATTCCTTGATTTTTCAGGCTTTTTTAGCGCACATGAAGAACGCGGGCGAGCTTTTCGCCCTTGGGCAGCAGCGCGAGATCATCGCGCGTAACGATCCGCAGGGCAAGGACAAGCACAGCGTATACGACAACAGCCACCGCGATCGCCGCGCCCACGCAGACGAGCATGATCGTTCTGCCGCTATCCTCGGAAAGAAGAAAGTGCGCGCAGAGCGCATACACGCCGCGCGCGGAGAAGGCCATCGCAAGGGAGGCCAGCAGCGGGCGCAGGAAGTAGCCGGGATAATTGAGATGGAAGGCTGCGACGCGCGAGACAGCGATGAGGTTTAAAATGGCTGTGAGCGCAAAGCACACGAGCGTGCCGATGGGCGCGCCGTGGATATTGATGGACGGGACGGCCGTGAGGTTATAGTTGAGCACGATCTTCACAACGCCGCCGATGAGCATGGTGAAGATGGGAACATTCACCCGCCCGTAGGATTGCAGAATGGAGTTTGTGATGAGCATCAGGCAGACGAAGATGCTCGCGATGCCGAGCACCGAGAGCAGCTGCCCGCCGAGCGCACCGTCGTAGCGGGGATAAAAGAGACGGAAAATAGGGCCGCTGAGCGACCACAGGCCAAGCCCCATCGGGAAGGCGAGCAGCGCCGTGACGCGAAAGGACGAGCGCACGATGCGCGCGGTCTGCTTTTCGTTGTGCTGCGTGATGGAGGCGGAGACTGCCGGAATGACCGAGGCCGTGAGCGCGACCATCAGCGAAGAAGGCAGGTTGTAGAGATCCATGCAGGCAGAATAGTTGCCGTAGAGCGCGCGGGTCTCATCGAGTGAGTAGCCCAGCGCGTTCTGGAGCTGTCCCTGCACGAGCGAGGTGTCGATCAGCGTGATGATGGACACCATCGACGAGGCGATGGTGATGGGAATGGCCAGCGCCAGCAGGCGGCGCACGATCGCGCGGCCCGACGCGCAGCGCTCGCCGCTTTGCAGGGCGGAACGGTGGCGCAGATAGTTAGCCGCCATGTAGACGAGCGAGAGAATGGTGCCGATGGTCACGCCGCCGATGGCACCTGCCGCGGCGATGTAGTCCGGCTGACCGATCTTCAAAAGCCACAGCGAGAGCGCGAGACCGAAGACAAGCTTGCACAATGCCTCCAGGATCTGCGAGACGGCCGTGGGTGTCATATACTGCCGGCCCTGCGCGTAGCCGCGGAAGGCAGACAGACACCCCACGCATATCACCGCGGGCGCGAGCGCACGGATGCCGTAGGCCGCGCGAGGGTTATTGAGAAGGGAGGCAAGATAGTCGTTGCCCCACCACATCAGCGAAAACGAGACGAGCCCCAACAGCAGAAAAACGGTCAGAGAGAGGTTGAAGGTGCGCTGCGCCTGCCGCGTGCGGCCGCGCGCGTAGGCCTCGCTCACAAGCTTGGAGAGCGCGACGGGGAGACCCGCGGTCGAGATGGTCAGCATTGTCGCGTAGATGTTGTAGGCGTTGGAAAAGTCTGCGCTTCCACCCTCGCCGAGGATGTTGCGCAGCGGAATCTTAAACACCGCGCCGATGACCTTGACGGCCATGATGCCGAATGCCAGCACCGCTGCGCCGCCAAGAAAAGATTGCTTTTTTTCGGTAGCCATAGAAAATACGACCTTTTGTTCCAAAGAGTTGCGAAGCCTTACAGCCGCTCAAGGCAGCCGAGGATAAGAGAGGAGAAATGCGGGGCGGACTGCTCTGCCATTTCGTTGACCTCCTCGCCCGAGAGCGGCTGGGGGAGAACGCCCGCGGCCATGTTGGCGCAGAGTGTCACGCCGAGAATTTCATAGCCGCAGTGCGCGGCGGCAATGGCCTCCGGCGCGGTGGACATGCCCACGGCGTCCGCGCCCAGAATGCGCGCGGCGCGCACCTCGGCGGGTGTTTCGAACTGCGGGCCGGGGAAGTACATGTAAACGCCTTCCTGCAGCGTGAGCTCCTGCTCGCGCGCGACCTCTTTGGCAAGGGCACGCAGGCGCGGGGAGTAGACATTGGACATATCGGGGAAGCGCGTGCCGAATTCCTCGATGTTCGGCCCCCAGAGCGGGCCAAAGTCGAAGAGCTTGATGTGGTCGGAGATGAGCATGAGGTCGCCCGCCCGATAGTCTGTGTTCACAGCGCCCGCGGCGTTCGTCACGATCATCGTCTTCGCGCCAAGCAAGCGAATGACGCGAACGGCGTAGGCAGCGTCCTCCATGGTGTAGCCCTCGTAGCAGTGCATTCTGCCCTGCATGACCGCGACGCGCTTGCCGCAAAGCGTTCCGAAGACGAAGCGGCCCTCGTGTCCCGGCGCGGTGGAGGCGTGGAAGTGCGGAATGTCGGCATAGCGCATAAAGATGGGATCTTCGACCTGATCGCCGAGAAAGCCGAGGCCGCTGCCGAGCACGAGCAGCACCTCGGGGCGAAAATCGCCGAGGTGAGAGGCGATCACGTCCGCGCTCTCGCAGTAATCGTCGTAGGTGAAGTGCGGCTTGACAAGATCTGCCGACAGGTAATGGGAGCGTGAAGAATTATAAATCATGGTCGTCATTCTCCTTGTTCGGCGTAAAAGCGGGCGAAGTCCATCAGATTCACGCGGCGCTTTTCCGGCCGGTCGATGTATTCACGCGGATACTTTGCGTTGAACGCGCGGCGGATCTGCCCGCCGCCGACCATCTTGGTCGAGCCGCCCGCGCCGAGCGAGAGAATGGAGTGCAGCTCTTCCATGATGTAGATGTTGTAAAGTCCTGTGCCGCCGGGCTTCGTCCAGCCAACGTTTTCAAAGCTGCCGGACATGTACTTCTGGCGGTAGAGGTAATAGGGGGCAAAACCATTCTTACGCAGCGTGGGGTCGGCATAGTCCAGCATTTCGGCAACTTCCTCCGCGCCGGGAATGCGGCTGCCTTCAAGCGTGATGCGGCTGCCCTTTTTGAGGGACAAGGTGTGCACCGTGATGTTGTCCGCGCCCATGGAGATGACCTCGTCAAGGCTCCTTGCAAAGCCCGCGGGCGTGTCCTCGGGAAGACCCGCGATGAGATCCATGTTGACGTGCGGGAAGCCCGCGGCGCGCACCTGCTCCATCGCGCGGCGAATATCGTCCGCCGTATGGCGGCGGCCGATGGCCGCAAGCACGTTATCCTCCATCGTCTGGGGGTTGATGGAAACGCGCGTGGTGTTGTGCGCGCGCAGCACGCGCAGCTTTTCTTCGTCGATCGTGTCGGGGCGGCCCGCCTCGATCGTCAGCTCGGCGAGACCCGCAAAGTCAAAATTCTGCTCGAGCTTTGTGAGAAGGCGATCCATTTGATCGGCCGTCAGCGTGGTCGGCGTGCCGCCGCCCATGTAGAAGGACTTGATGTTCAGCCCCATCTCGCGCACGAGCTGCCCCGCGGCGGTGATCTCGTCAAAGAGCGCTTCGAGGTAGGGCTCGACGAGCGAGAAGGACTTTTCCACGCTCTGGGCGACGAAGCTGCAATAGGCGCAGCGCGTGGGGCAGAAGGGAATGCCGACATAGAGTGAAATGTCGTTCGGTTCCAGCTCCGCCGCCGCGCGGATGCCGGCGTCCGCCGCCTCGATGGCAAGGCGGGCGCGGGCGGGCTGCACGCAGTAAAGCTCCTGAAGCTCCCGCTCGGCCTTCGCCTTTCCACCCTCGCGGATCAGCGAGAGGGCGACCTTTGCCGGGCGCACGCCCGTCAGGCTTCCCCACGCGGGGGAGATGCCGAGCAGATCCTTCGCCGCGCCGAAAAAGCTGATGCCGACGGCGTGGCGGCGCTGCCCCTCTTTTTCATAGTCCGTGCCGGAGAGGGGATAATCGTAGCTGTGGGCGGCGGAGCGGCCGTCGATGCCAAGCTCCGTCGTCACCTGCACGCGCTCGTCCTCTTCGGTGAGCGTCACGCGCACCCAGTGTGCGTCGGCCGTTTCATCGACCGTGCCGTAGACGGGCTTTTCGCCGGGGAAGAGCGTGAGCAAGCTCTGCTCCAGCGCGTATTTTTCATCATGCCCAATGAGCTCAACTTTCATGTGAACAAGTCCTTTATCGCAGTGCCTGGCGCAGATACGGATTCATGGCCTTTTCGCACGCGAGCGTTGTGGAATTCATGTGGCCGGGGTAGACGGTGTAATCCTCCTTGAGCTCGCCGAGGCGGCGCAGGGAGAGAAGCATCTGCGCGTCGTTGCCGCCGGGAAGGTCGGTGCGGCCCATCGAGCCTGCAAAGAGCGTGTCGCCGGGGAACATCGCATCGCCCACGAGCAGCGTGACGCCGCCGAGCGTGTGGCCGGGGGTGGCGAGCACCTTGATCGTGAGCGTGCCGAGCGGGAGTGTATCGCCCTCGCCGTAGAATTTGAGATCGGGGACGAGGTCGGCCATCGGGTAGTGGTAAATGCCGGTGGAATGGGCGTCGGCCTCGCCGATGTAAACGGGAACGTCCGGCAGCGCCTTTTTGAGCGCGGGCACGGCGAGCGTATGGTCGCGGTGGCCGTGCGTCAGCAGAATGTACTGGAGCGTGACGCCCTCGCGCTCGACGAGCGCAAGCAGCTTTTCCGCCTCGTCACCCGGGTCGATGAGCGCGGCGCACTTGGTCTCCTCGTCGATGAGCAGGTAGCAATTCGTCTGCAAAGAGCCGACAACGGTGGTGATGACTTTCATCGGAAATTCCCCTTTCTTTACTGCTTTTTCGGTGCGTCCAGATCGGCGGAGTCCACGATCAGCGTGAACGGCCCGTCGTTGAGCGATTCGACCTCCATGTAGGCGCCGAATTCGCCGGTTTCGACGTGGTAGCCCTTCTCACGGCAGATGGCCACGAACTTTTCATACATCGGGATCGCAATTTCAGGGCGTGCGGCGCTTAAAAATTCGGGACGGCGGCCCTTGCGGCAGTTGCCGTAGAGCGTGAACTGCGAAATAATGAGCAGCTCCCCGCCCACATCGTCGAGCGAGAGGTTGATCTTGTCATTCTCGTCGTCAAAAATGCGCAGCGAGCAGAGCTTGTCCGCCATCTTGCGGCATTTTTCCTCCGTATCGTCGGGCGCGACGCCCAGCAGGATCAAAAAGCCCTTGCCGATCTTACCTTTGACTTCTCCGTCGATCGTGACGGAGGCATGCTTTACCTTGGTCAGTACTGCTCGCATGGTAGTTCTCCTTTTTTGCCCCGTGAAAGGGGGAAGTATTGTTAGCCCGCGGGACGATCCACCTTCATCACGCCGCTGATCTGGTGGAGCTTGCGCATGACGGCGGCGAGGTGGTTCGCGTCGGAAATGAAGATGTTGAGGTGAATGACGGCAAACCCGTCAGAGGTCGTCGTCGCGTTGAGAGACGCCACGCGCGTCTGCGAGGTCGAGAGCGCGGCGGAAACGTCGAGCACGAGGTCGAGGCGGTCCTTGGCGTAGATATCGAGCGCGGTCTGATACGATTCCTTGACGTCTGTGCCCCAGCTGACCTTGATCCAGCGGCCGCGCTCCTCGGGCTTTCTGCGCTCGGGCGCGGCGTTGGGACAGTCGCAGCGGTGAACGGACACGCCGTAGCCGCGCGTGATAAATCCGACGATCTTATCGCCGGGAACGGGGGTGCAGCACTTGGAGAATTTGACAAGGCAGTTCGAAAGCCCCTCGACCACGATGCCCTGCTCGCTCTTTGTGCGCTTGGGAATGGCGGGGCGCGTCGCGCCGGAATTGTCCACCGGCACCGTGGCGGCGCGCTCGGCCTGGCGCTGCTTTTCGAGCTTGACGATCTCATCGTGGATGCGGTTGACGGCCTTCTGCGCGGAGAAGCCGCCATAGCCGATGGCGGCGTACATCTCGTCCATCGAGCCGAAGGACGTTTTCTTGAGCAGCGCGGCTTCCAGATCCGTGCCGAGCACGTCGCTCATCGGAATGCCGAGGTGCTTGAGCTCGGCCTCGAACGACATGCGGCCGTTGATGATGTTCTCTTCGCGGCGCTCTTTCTTGAACCACTGGCGGATCTTGCTGCGCGCCTCGCTGGACTTGGCGATCTTGAGCCAGTCGCGACTGGGGCCGTGCGCATTCTTGGAGGTCAGGATCTCGACGATGTCGCCGTTTTTGAGCTGATAGTCGAGCGGAGCGATGCGGCCGTTGACCTTTGCGCCCGTCATGCGGTTGCCGATGGCGGAGTGGATGGAGTAGGCGAAGTCGATGGGCGTTGCACCGGCGGGGAGGTTTGTCACGTCGCCGCGCGGGGAGAAGACAAAGACCTCGTCGGCAAACATATCGACCTTGAGCGTGTGGACGAATTCCTCCGCGTCGGTGTTCTCCTGGTTTTCGAGAAGGCGGCGTACCCATTCGTAGTTGTGCTCGCCTGCGTTGCCGGAGATGCCCTGCTTATACTTCCAGTGCGCGGCAACGCCGTATTCGGCGATCTCGTGCATCTCCTCGGTGCGGATCTGCACCTCGAAGGGGATACCGTCCGCGCCGATGACCGTGGTGTGGAGCGACTGGTACATGTTGGGCTTGGGCGTGCCGATATAGTCCTTGAAGCGGCCGAGGATCGGGCGGTACAGGTCGTGAATGATGCCGAGCACGTTGTAGCAGTCCGCCACGGTGTCGACGATGACGCGGAACGCGAAGAGGTCGAGCACCTCGTCCATCGTCTTATTCTGCGCATACATCTTGCGGTAGATGCTGTAGGGGTGCTTCATGCGCCCGTAGACCCTGAGATAGGGAACGTGCTGCTCTTTGAGGCGCGTTTCGATCTGCGCCTGCACGCGCTCCATGAAGGACTCGTGCTCGCACTGTTTTTTTTCAAGCGACTGGGTGATCTCTGCGTAGCCGACGGGGTCGAGATATTTGAGCGACAGATCCTCAAGCTCCCACTTGATGCGCTGCATACCGAGACGGTGAGCGATGGGCGCGTAGATCTCCATCGTTTCAAGCGATTTCTGGCGCTGCTTTTCCGCCGTCTGATACTCCATGGTGCGCATGTTGTGCGTGCGGTCGGCAAGCTTGATGAGAATGACGCGGATGTCCTTGGCCATGGCCATGAGCATCTTGCGCAGGTTCTCCATCTGCTCTTCTTCCTTGCTGGCATACTGCACGCGCGTCAGCTTGGAAACGCCCTCGACAAGATCCGCCACCGCGGGAGAGAACTCCTTGGCGATCTCGGCGTAGGTGGCGGAGGTATCCTCAATGCAGTCGTGCATGAGCGCGGCCTCGATGGACTCAGAGTCCAGCCGCAGCTCCTCGGCGATGATCTGCGCAACGGCGAGCGGATGGGTGACAAACGGCGAGCCGTCCTTGCGGAGCTGGCCGTTGTGATGGGTGTCGGCATAGCGGAAGGCCTTGTCGATCTGGGGGAAGTCAGCGCTGGGATTATACTCGCGCACCGTCTCGACCAGATGGTCGTACATGCCGAGCACGAGCTTTGCCTGCTCGCCGGTCTCCACGCAGGTGCCGGGAGCGACGATGGGAAGGGGAGAAGACGCGGTATTCTCTTTTAACGTTTTGTCCTGTGCTGTCATATCCGAATCATCTCCTTTGGTTATGAAAGAAAGCCGTGCAGGGCGGAAAGGTAGGGGCTTTTGTCAAGCTCTACCTTTTTTCCGTCCGCCGTCAGGCGAAGAGTGAGGGTCGTATCCTCGTGTTCAATGGTCAAAAGTCCGCGCTCGGCAAAGACCTGCAAGCACATCGCCGTGCGCAAAAAGGTTTCCGCGCCGACCATTTCCGCGCTGAGCTTTCTCAGCAGCGGCAGCATGGGGGCGCTGACGCCGCTGCCGCCCACCTCGCGCTCTAAAATGTGCCAGGCGCGCACGAACTGATCGCGCGAAGGAAGCGCACGCGCCGCGTCGCGCGGGGAGAGCGCGCCGCCGCTAATCAGCTCGCGGCAGAGGGAAAGCGCCTCGTTCTCGCGGCCGCTGGGATCGAGCGAAGGGCGCAGGTCGATGAGCTGGAGCTGAATGGAGCGCTGGGAGCGGAACTCGTTCACCTGCAAGTAGAACGCCGCGTCCACGCGCATGCCCGCGCACACGCCGCACTCGTCGGCGGTGACGGAGAAGAAAATGCCGTCGAAATTGACGTGGCTTTTCTGGAATTTCAATTTTAAGTGCCGGTTCTGGCCCACGCCCTGCACGCTTTCGAGCGTTGCGCCGCGCAGGCAGAAGACGGGACGGTTGTTGCCCGCGCCGTAGGGCTCGAGGAGCGAGAGCGCCTCGACCTCCTCAAGCGTGATGAGCGAGGGGTGCTGCAAGTCAACGTCCACGTCAAGCAGCGACACCGGCGCATGCTCGCCCGTGTGGGCGCGCACATACTGATTCATGCGCGTGCGGAAGGCAGGAATGTTTTTCTCCTCGATGGTGAAGCCCGCGGCCAGCTCATGCCCGCCGAAGCTCACCAGAAGGTCGGAGCAGGCTTCAAGCGCATTGAAGAGGTTGAAGCCGCCGTAGCTGCGGCACGAGCCCTTACCGGAGCCGCCGGAGAGGTGGATCATAAAGCTCGGGCAGGAGAATTTTTCGGAAAGGCGGGAGGCCACAATGCCCACAACGCCCTGGTGCCAGTCCTCGCTCGAAAGCACGAGCGCGCTGCGCTCGCTCTCGGGCAGAGACTCCATCTGCTCAATGGCGCGGCGGAAGATGTCCTGCTCCACGCTCTGCCGCTCACGGTTGAGTTCGCACAGCTCGCGCGCGAGTTTTTCCGCGCGGGCGGGATCGTCGGTGAGCAGAAGCTCTGCGGCAAGCTCGGCCCGGCCCATGCGCCCGGCGGCGTTGATGCGCGGGGCCAGCACAAAGCCGATCTGGATCGACGAGATGGGACGCGACGTGAGTCCCGCCTCGCGCAGCAGCGCGTGCAGGCCGATAAAGTCGCTGCGGTCGATCCCCTCGAGACCGCACTGCACGATGGTGCGGTTCTCGCCCTCCATGCGCATAACGTCTGCGATGGTGCCGATGGCGGCAAGTGTGCAATAGCGCGCGAAAAGGGGCGCTTCGCGCCCTTCACCAAGGGCTAAAACGAGCTTGAGCGCCACGCCCACGCCCGCCAAATGCTTGAACGGATACGGGCAGTCCGGCCGGTGGGGGTCGACGACAGCCACGGCGGCGGGGAGCTGCTCTTTGCACTCGTGATGGTCGGTGATGACAAGATCGACGCCGAGCGTCGCGGCGTAGGCGGTCTCATCAACGCCCGTGATGCCGCAGTCAACCGTGACGATCAGCGTGACGCCGGACTCGGAAAGGGTGCGGATGGCGTCGCAGCCGAGACCGTAGCCCTCTTCGATGCGGCGGGGGATATGCATGGTCACATCCGCGCCGCGGGAGCGGAGATAATCGGTGAGAAGGCAGGTGGAGGTGATGCCGTCCACATCATAGTCGCCAAAGACGGCGATCTTTTCGCCGCTTTCCAGCGCCTTCGAGATGCGGGATACGGCCTTGTCCATGTCCTTCATCAGAAACGGTGAACAGGTGAGCGACGCTTCACGCTCGAGCGCTTCGGCGGCCTGTTCACTCGTCTGCACGCCGCGCGCGGCCAGCACCGATGAAACGAGATAGGGGTATCCCGCGTCCATCAGGGTCTTGATGGCGTCCTCCGGCGCGGCGGGGATCTGCCAGTGCTCGTACTTCATGGTTCGGCTCACCTTCTTTCTTTTTGGAAAATATGGGGCATACTATCTCAGACAATACTGCCTCATCATACTAATACAATCTATTATTTTAACAAAGTCCTCTGCAAAGGTAAAGAGGGAATTTGACTATTCACGCGACTTTGTGCTACAATACGGCAGAAAGATCACCCAAAAGGGGGAAAATAACAATGAAACAGATCGCAGTGCGCCTGACGGCGCTGCTTCTTGCTCTCGTGATGACCACGACGCTTGTGCTTGCCGCCAACAAATCGGGCTATTCCGACGTGCCGGACAAGCACTGGGCGAGCCAAAGCATCGCGCAGTGCAAACAGTACAATTTGCTTCAGGGCACCGGCAGCGGCAAATTCGGCCTCGGGCAGAAGATGACGCGCGCGGCGTATGCCGCGGCACTGTGCCGCCTGATGGGCTGGAAGACCGTCACGCCTGAAAGGGGCAGCTTCACGGACAATCAGGACACGAAAAAGTGGTACTTTAGCGCCATCGAGACCGCGAGCGAGCATGACGTCTTTCCCGGCCACAGCACGACCTGCCGCCCGAACGATGCCATCACGCGCGAAGAGATGGCCGCGATGACCGTGCGCGCGCTGGGCTACAGCACGCTCTCCGGAACGGTGCAGGACGAGTGCCCGTTCACCGATGTGACGACCAATCCCGGCTACATTACGCTCGCCTGGCGCATGGGGCTTGTGACGGGCATGAATGCGGCGACCTTTGCCCCGAAGAGCGACACGACGCGCGAGCAGGCCGCGGCGGTGCTGCTGCGCGCCTATCAGGGACTCAAGGCGAAAGTCAGTGTGACGGCGGTATCTGCCGCGCCCGCCGGCGCGGTGCTGGCCGAGAGCCTGACGGGTACGAGCGGCACGGTGCCGCTTTCCCCGCGCGCGGCGGTGGAGCAGGTCTACGATGCGGCGGTCAAGGCGGGCAGGGGCGGCAGCGTGACCATCAACGCCGTCCCCGCGGCGCAGACGGTGAAAGGCGGCAAGGCGGGTGAGCTGCGCACGCTTTCACAGGAGGAACTGAGCGCCTATTTGAGCAGCAGCGATGTGCAGAAGGCGCGCTCCGGCCGCTTCGACAGCTCCTATCTCATTTACAAGGAGAAGGACGGCTCGACGACTGTTGTCTGGTACGAGAGCGAAACGGACATTGCCGAAAAGACCGAGCTTTGCGCGCTCCTCGGCATCAAGACCGTGTACGTGCTGAAATAAGAGAACAGGAAAGAGGGATCCCCCGCAAGGAGGGATCCCTCTTTTTCGGATTTGTCAGAACTGCGTATCCCACGGGTCAGTGTGGGGCGGTTCGGCGCCGCCTGCCTGATTGCCGGTGGCAAGCAGATAGAAGCGGCAGATGGAAAGATTCAGATATGGCGTCAGGTAAACGCCCACACCGGCGGCGAGCACGGAGTAGATCAGCGTGCCGAGCAGGACGCCGGGCAGCGAATTGGGGAGGAAGCGGATGATGGCATATTCATAGAGTACGGCGATGAGCGCGGCGGCGAGCTGATAGCCGATGAAGCTGAGCTGGAGAAGAAAGAGCTGCATCTTGTAGCCGTTCGTCTGCCGCTTGCTTAAATCAAGCGCCTCCATCACGCCAAGATCCGGGTTTTCGCACAGGTTCAGTATGGCAAACGAGTAGCGGTAGGCCGCGACAATGCCGGGAATGACGAAAAGCAGCGACCAGAGGAAAACAAAGATACCCTCGATGATGGACAGGAGAATGACCTTTCCGGCGAAGGGGAAGGCGTCGAACAGGCTATCATACGGCATTTGCTCGCGGCGCAGGATGCCGAAGCAGTAGCAAAAGTAGCCCGCGTTCAGAACGAGCGAGACAAGCCCGATCAGAATGCTCACAAAGCTGAACGAAAGCACCGTGAAGCCGCCTGCCGACTCGATGGCATAGCTTACGCCGGCATTGACCGTATCGAGCACGAGGGAGATAAGAAGGTAGAACAGCGTCAGCTTGAAGGGATTGACCTCGCCGGTGTGCAGAAGCGAGCGCGCTTCGGTCTTGATCGCGCGGGAGTCGAGCTGGAGAGGCATAGGGAAGCTCCTTTCTTGTCCGTAAAAAAAGCGGACGGGCAAGTGTTAAACATGCGGGAAAAGAATGGAAAAAGATAATATTTTATTATAGCATCGGCGGGGAAGCCCGTCAAGGAGCGGGAGAGGGGATCTGTCACCGGTAAGTTGCGCACAGGGGAAAAGTGTATGGCAAAACGCTGTTTTTGCCTGAAAATAATGGCGAAACCTGATAAAATATAGAGGAAAATGCTGCCGAGGCAGAATATTTTCTGGACAACGGAAAGGAATGGTTGTATAATCAGTCCGATTATGGAGCAGTGTTTCCACTGTTCTGGCAGTATAAAGATGAGGTGAAGACTATGGCACAAGCTTTCTTTGGCGGCGTTCATCCCAATGATATGAAGGCTGCTACCAATGAAAAGGCCATCGAGCAGCTCCAAGCACCTGCTCAGGTGGTGATCCCCATGTCGATGCACTTCGGCGCACCCTGCACCCCGACGGTCTCCAAGGGCGACTATGTCAAGCTCGGACAGAAGATCGGCGAATTCAAAGGTCTCGGCGCTCCCATTCACGCAAGCGTATCCGGTACGGTTGCCGCGGTGGAGCCCCGTCCCTATTCCATGGGCGGCAAGGTCATGTCCGTTGTGATCGACAATGACTTTAAAGACGAGCTGAGCGAAGAGGTGAAAGCCCCCGCTGACCCCGACGCGCTGAGCGTTGAGGAAATGGTCGAAATGGTCAAGCAGGCCGGTATCGTCGGTATGGGCGGCGCAACGTTCCCGACCCACGTTAAGATCTCCGGCGGTATCGGCAAGGTCGACACGGTGATCATCAACGGCGCAGAGTGCGAGCCCTACATCACCGGCGACCATCGCGCGATGCTCGAGCGTCCCGCTGAGATCATCGGCGGCTGCTGCTACCTCGCCAAGATGTTCGGCGTGAACAAGGTCGTCATCGGCGTGGAGGACAACAAGAAAAACGGCATCGAGGCCCTCAACAAGGTCATCGCCGAGCAGAAGGCTCCGGTCGTGGTCGAATCGCTGCGCTGCCGCTACCCGCAGGGCGGCGAAAAGCAGCTCTGTCAGGCCATCACCGGCAAGCAGGTGCCCCCGGGAGGTCTTCCCGCGAACATCGGCTGCGCCGTGTTCAACATCAACACCACCATCGCCATCTACCATGCCATCAAGGACGGCATGCCCGTGGTGCGCAAGGTCGTTACCGTGTCCGGCAGCGGCGTTGTGGAGCCGAAGAACTTAGAGTGCCCGATCGGCACGCCGGTCTCTCTCCTCTTCGATGCCTGCGGCGGTCTGAAGGACGAGACGTTCAAGCTCATCGCCGGCGGCCCGATGATGGGTATGGCGCAGGCGTCCGCCGACTTCCCCGTTGCCAAGGGCACGGGCGCGGTGCTGGCGTTTGCGGGCAATGAGAACAAGGTCTCCGCCGACCCGACCTGCATTCGCTGCGGCCGCTGCGTCGAGGCCTGCCCCATGCACCTTGAACCCCTCTACCTTTATTTATATGTGCAGAAGAACCGCATCGAGGATCTCGAGGCTGCCCACGTGATGGACTGCATCGAGTGCGGCGCGTGCTCTTACATCTGCCCGGGCCGCCTGCACCTGACGCATTCGTTCAAGGTCGGCAAGCAGAAGGTCAAGGAAGCCGCCGCCAAGGCCAAGGCCGCGGCAGAGGCTGCCAAGGCTGCCGAAGAAGCAAAGAAGGAGGCTTAAGAGATGCTGAATGATTATAAGGGTCTGAAGCTCATCGCTTCCTCCAACCCCCATATCCGCAACAATGAAGATACGCGCTCGATCATGCTCGACGTGGTCATCGCGCTCTGCCCCGCGCTGTTGATGAGCGTGATCCGCTTCGGATTCCGCGCGCTGATCGCAGTCGTCGTTTCCATGGCGTCCGCCATGTTCTTTGAGTGGCTCTACCGCAAGCTTCTGCACAAGACGCAGACGGTCGGCGACCTCTCCGCTGCCGTCACCGGTATGCTGCTGGCGTTCGTCAGCCCCGTGACGCTTCCGTACTGGATGCTGATCGTTGGCAACTTCTTTGCGATCTTTGTCGTCAAGCAGCTTTACGGCGGCCTCGGCAAGAACTTCCTGAACCCCGCGCTCGCCGGCCGTGCCGCGCTCGTCGCGTGCTACACCAGCCAGATGACGAGCTGGATCGATCCGAGCGCCAAGGCTGCGCTCTTCGGCGGCGCCGACGTGGTGACAGCTGCGACCCCGCTTGCCATGATGAAGGGCGGCGAGTTCGAGACGCTGACCGCGCAGTACAGCCTGTCTGACATGTTCATCGGCAAGATCGGCGGCTCCATGGGCGAGATCTCCGCGATGATGCTGCTCATCGGCGGACTGTACCTCATCTTCCGCAAGGTCATCTCCTGGCAGATCCCCGTGGCCTATATCGGCACCGTGGCGATCCTCACCTTCCTCTTCCCCCAGGGCAACGACGCGCTGACGTGGATGCTCTACAACGTGCTCGGCGGCGGCCTGTTCCTCGGCGCGTTCTTCATGGCGACCGACTATGTCACCTCTCCCGTGACGAAGAAGGGCCAGCTCATCTTCGGTCTCGGCTGCGGCCTCATCACGGTGTTCATCCGCTACTTCGGATCCTATCCCGAGGGCGTTTGCTACTCCATCCTTGTGATGAACTGCTGCACCTGGATCATTGACAAGTACACCAAGCCCACCCGCTTCGGCGTGGACAAGAAAGCGGCAAAGGAGGCGGCAAAGAAATGAAGATCGAAGGTAAATTCATTTTCAAGGTAGCAGGTACCCTGACGGCGATCTCGCTGGTCGTCGCGCTGCTGCTGGGCCTCACCAACATGCTGACTGCGGACAAGATCTCGGCCATCAACCAGCAGAAGACCGAAGAGGCGCTCGCCAAGGTCGTTTCCTCCGCCGACTGCGAGTTCCCGCCCGTCGAGGAGATTCCGCAGGCGGTCATCGACGCGGCCAACGCCCAGGGCGGCAAGCTGAGCGAAATGTATGAGATCCTCGTCGGCGGCGAGAATGCGGGCTATGCCTTCAAGGTCACCGCAAGCGGTTCTCAGGGCAACATCGAGATGATCGTCGGCGTGGACGCCGACCTCGCCGTCACCGGCGTTTCCATCGTCAAGGCTTCCGAGACCGCGGGCATCGGCTCCAAGGTCATCGACAATGAAGCGACCTCCGCCGGCACCGGCGCGCTCGATCAGTTCGTCGGCAAGTCCGGCGCGGGCACGCTCGTCGTCAAGCAGAACATCGACGCCGTCACCGGCGCGACGGTCTCCACCAAGGGCGTGACCAAGGGCGTTAACGCAGCCCTCGCCGCTGCTGAGGCCATGAACTGAGAAAGGGGGAACGATCTATGAATTTTAACAAACAGCTCAAAGACGGTCTGATCTACCAAAACCCCGTTCTGGTGCAGGTGCTCGGTATGTGCTCCACCATGGCCATCACCACGAGCGTTGCAAACGGCTTTGGCATGGGCATCTCCGTTCTCATCATCCTGACGCTTTCCAACATCTTTATTTCCCTTCTGCGCAAAATCATTCCTAATGAAGTGCGTATCGCGTGCTACATCGTCGTCATCGCGGGCTTCGTTACGATCGTTGATCTGTGCCTGCAGGCGTTTTTCCCTGATATCGCCGAGAGCCTTGGCGTGTTCATTCCGCTGATCGTCGTCAACTGCATCATCCTCGGCCGCGCCGAGGCCTTTGCCAGCAAGAACTCCGTTGCCGCCTCCGCGGTGGACGGCATCTGCCAGGGCATCGGCTACACGGTGGTGCTGCTGATTCTGAGCGCGTTCCGCGAGCTCTTGGGCGCGGGCACGCTGCTCGGCATCCGGATCATGCCTTCTTCCTATGTTCCTGCCGGTATGCTCACGCTGCCCGTCGGCGGCTTCCTGTGCCTCGGCACGCTGATCGCCATCATGCAGTGGGCGCTCGCCAGAAGTGAGAAGAAAAAGGCAAAAGCAAACGAAACGGAGGGCAAATAAATGAGTGTCACGAAACTTCTTGCTATTTCCCTCGGCGCGATTTTGACGAATAACTTCATCTTCTCGCAGTTCCTGGGTATCTGCCCGTTCCTCGGCGTGTCGAAAAAGAGCGACACGGCCGTTGGTATGGGTCTCGCCGTTACGTTCGTCATGGGCCTTGCCTCGGCGTTCTGCTTCGGCGTGAACAAGCTCCTCGTTGCGCTGGGGCTTGACTACATGCAGACCGTCGCCTTCATTCTCGTGGTGGCGAGCCTTGTGCAGTTCATCGAAATGTTCCTCAAAAAGTCCATGCCGACGCTCTACACCGCGCTCGGCGTGTACCTGCCGCTGATCACCACCAACTGCGCCGTGCTCGGCGTGGTGCTGCTCAACGTGCAGAATGACTACAACTTCATCGGGTCCGTGGTTTACGGCATCACCGGCGGCCTTGGCTTCCTGCTGGCGATCTACCTCTTCTCCACGGTGCGCGAGCGTCTGGAGTTTGCCGACTATCCCAAGGCATTTGAGGGCTTCCCCATCGCGCTCATCACCGCAGGCCTCATCGCCCTTGCTTTCATGGGCTTCTCCGGCCTGCAGGTGTGGCCCATGTAAGGAGGAAACGAAGAAATGATGAATGTAATTTTTGCTGTTCTCGTGCTGGGCGTGATCGCCGTTGTGTTCGGCCTCGTCCTGTCTGTTGCGGCCAAGGCCTTTGAGGTCGAGGTCGACGAGCGCCTGCCCAAGATCCAGGAGTGCCTTGCGGGCGCGAACTGCGGCGGCTGCGGTTATCCCGGCTGCGCGGGCTGCGCCGAAGCCATTCTGGCCGGCAAGGCTCCTGTCAACGCCTGCGCGCCCGCCGGCGCGGAGGGTGCTGCGAAGATCGCCGCCATCATGGGCATGGAAGCCCCCAGCGGCGAAAAGATGGTCGCTCACGTGACCTGCAACGGCGGCGAGGCCGCTGTGAAGAGCTTTGAGTATGTCGGTCTTCACGATTGTGTGGCCGCGACGAAGGTCGCCGGCGGCCCCACCGCCTGTGCCTTCGGCTGCCTTGGCTACGGCACCTGCGTGGCTGCCTGCCAGTTCGATGCCATCCACATCAACGAAAAGGGCGTTGCCGAGGTCGACAAGGAAAAGTGCACCGACTGCGGTGCCTGCCGCGAGGTCTGCCCGCGCAAGCTGATCGTCGAGGTGCCCTACAAGCAGAAGGTCTTCGTCAACTGCGCCAACAAGGAGAGAGGCCCCGCCGTCACGAAGGTGTGCGCCAACTCCTGCATCGGCTGCGGTCTGTGCGAAAAGACCTGTAAGTTCGACGCCATCCACGTTGTCAACAACGTGGCCGTCGTCGACTACGACAAGTGCAGAAACTGCACCATGTGCGCCAAGGCCTGCCCGCGCAATGCCATCGAGCCCGTCCCGACTCCCGAGGAGAAGGAAAAGTTCAAGGCCGCGCAGAAGGCTGCCGCCGAGCGCAAGGCCGCTGCCGCCAAGGCAGCTGCCGAAGCAAGCGCTGCGGAGGCTCCCAAGGCGGAGTAAGCAATACGAAAAAGAAGAGGAACGCTCGCGCGTTCCTCTTCTTTTTTTGCGTCCCAAAGCGGCAGGCCGCCGACTTTTGAGTAGTTCACAAACTGTTTACACCGGGGACTATTGACAACGGGAAACCTCGGTGGTACACTGCGTTTAGCACTCATGGGAAAGGAGTGCTAAAACTGAGAAAGGAGCGCGGCGTATGGATCTGACAGAGCGCAAAAAGCAAATTCTCAAGCGCGTGGTTGAAGATTACATCGCCGCGGCCGAACCGGTCGGCTCCAAGGCGCTGGCTGAGGAGATGGGCGGTTCGGTGAGCTCTGCGACCATCCGCAACGAGCTTGCGGATCTGGTCGAAATGGGCTACCTTGAGCAGCCGCACACCTCCGCCGGAAGAGTCCCGTCCCCGAAGGGCTATCGGCTGTACGTCAACGAACTGATGGAAAAGCGCGAGGTTTCCGAAGCGGAAGCGGAGGAGATCAACGAGCAGCTCAAAAGTAAGCTCGGCGGCACGGACAGCGTGATCGCGCGGGCGGGGCAGATGGTGTCCTCCATTGTCAATTACCCCGTTTACAGCGTGACGGGCGGGCGGCGCGAGGCAAGCGTCAAGCGCTTCGAGCTCATCGCCGTGGACGCGCAGAGCTTCATCGTCGTGATGATGGGCGAGGATAACCGTGTGAAAAGCCAGCTGCAGCATTCGGATCTTCCGTTTGATGCCCAGCGGCTTGCGGACGTCAAGGAGCTTTTGAACGCCCACTTCACCGCCTGCGGGCCCGACGAGATGAGCGCAAGGCTGATGAGCCTGTCCGAGCAGCTTTCCCCGGAGCTGTTTCTCGTGGTATCCAAGGCGGTCGAGTATGCGATCAGCATGCTCGAGCAGAGCGCGCAGCGCAGCGTGGAGACCGCGGGCGCAAGCCAGATCCTCAAGATGCCCGAGTACCGCGACGTAGACAAGGCGCACGAGCTTGTGACCTTTCTGGTCGACAACAAGGAAGAGCTTCCCGTGCCGGACGACGGCGCGCCGCTCAAAATTCTGATCGGCCCGGAAAACGTGAACGAGGCGCTCAAGGAAACGAGCGTGGTCGTCGCCAGCTACGATATCGGCGACGGAATGCGCGGCCTTGTCGGCGTGGTGGGTCCGACGAGAATGGACTACGCCACAGTGACGGCGCGGCTGAGTTATTTTGCAGACAGCCTGACGCGGATGTTCGGAAAGAACGAGCTTCCGCCCAAGGAAGAAGATAAGGAGTAAGAAATGGCTAAGAACGACAAGCAGAACGCGGCGGAGAACACGCCGGAAAAGGACGTGAACCAGACGCCGGAGACGCCGCAGGAGGAAACCGCGGAAGTCCCCGAGGAGCAGGAGACCTTCACCGTCACGCGCGAGCAGATGGAGAAGATGGAAGGACTTGCCAAGGCGCTCGCCGCCGAGCAGGACAAATACCTGCGCCTTGCCGCCGAATATGACAACTACCGCAAGCGCACCGCCAAGGAGAAGGAAAGTCTTTACGCCGACGCGAAGATCGACACGGTCAAGGCGCTGCTGGGCGTTTACGATAACTTAGAGCGCGGCATCGCGCAGTACGGCGACGAGGAATCGCCCCACCGCAAGGGCCTTGAGATGGTGTTCAACCAGTTCAAGGAGAGCCTCAAGAAGCTGGGCGTTGAAACAATGGACGCCGTGGGCCAGCCCTTTGATCCCGAAAAGCACAACGCCGTCATGCACATTGAGGACGAACGCTACGGGGAAAACACCGTGGTGGAGGTTTTGCAGCAGGGCTTTACGCTGGGCGATAAGGTGCTGCGATTTGCCATTGTAAAAGTGGCCAATTAAAGTGCAAATTCCGCGCGGAAGCGCGAAATGATAAATTTATTTCGTTAACAAAAAAATTACGATAGATTTTAGGAGGACAACATTATGTCTAAAGTTATTGGTATCGACCTTGGTACGACCAACTCTTGTGTGGCTGTGATGGAGGGCGGCGAAGCCGTCGTCATCCCCAACGCCGAAGGCAACCGCACCACCCCGTCCGTCGTCGCGTTCAGTAAGACCGGCGAGCGCATGGTCGGTCAGGTCGCAAAGCGTCAGGCCATCACCAACCCCGACCGCACGATCTCTTCGATCAAGCGCGAGATGGGCAGCGACTATAAAGTCGAGATCGACGGCAAGAAGTACACCCCGCAGGAGATCAGCGCGATGATCCTGCAGAAGCTCAAGGCGGACGCCGAAGCCTACCTCGGCGGAAGCGTCAGCGAGGCTGTTATCACCGTTCCCGCTTACTTCACCGACGCGCAGCGTCAGGCGACCAAGGACGCCGGTAAGATTGCCGGCCTCGATGTCAAGCGTATCATCAACGAGCCGACGGCTGCGGCGCTTGCCTACGGCGTCGACAAGGAGCAGAGCCAGAAGGTCATGGTCTACGACCTCGGCGGCGGCACGTTCGATGTGTCCATTCTCGACATTGACGACGGCGTCATTGAAGTGCTCGCTACGGCCGGTAACAACCGTCTCGGCGGCGACGACTTCGACGAGTGCATCATGAAGTGGATGGCGAGCGAGTTCAAGCGCACCGACGGCGTGGATCTCTCCGGCGACAAGGTCGCCATGCAGCGCCTGAAGGAAGCTGCCGAGAAGGCCAAGATCGAGCTTTCCGGCGTGACCTCCACCAACATCAACCTTCCGTATATCACCGCCGACGCCACCGGCCCGAAGCATCTCGACCTGACCCTTACGCGCGCCAAGTTCAACGAGTTGACCGCGCACCTCGTCGAGGCCACCGCAGGCCCTGTCCGTCAGGCGCTCAGCGATGCGGGCCTCACCGGCAACGACATTCACAAGGTTCTGATGGTCGGCGGTTCCAGCCGTATCCCCGCCGTGCAGGAAATGGTCAAGAAGCTCACCGGCAAGGAAGGCTTCAAGGGCATCAACCCCGACGAGTGCGTCGCCATGGGCGCTGCTCTTCAGGCGGGCGTGCTGACCGGCGACGTCAAGGGCCTGCTGCTGCTCGACGTTACCCCGCTGTCCCTCGGCATTGAGACCATGGGCGGCGTTTGCACCAAGCTCATCGACCGCAACACCACCATCCCCGTGAAGAAGAGCCAGATCTTCTCCACCGCGGCCGACAACCAGACGAGCGTTGAAGTCAACGTCCTGCAGGGCGAGCGCGAGATGGCCGCTGCCAACAAGAGCCTTGGCCGCTTCCACCTCGACGGCATTGCGCCGGCACGCCGCGGCGTGCCTCAGATCGAAGTTACTTTCGACATCGACGCCAACGGCATCGTGAACGTCAGCGCGAAGGATCTCGGCACCGGCACCGAGCAGCACATCACCATCACCTCTTCCTCCAACATGAGCAAGGAAGACATCGAGAAGGCCGTCAAGGAAGCTGAGCAGTATGCCGCCGAGGACGCCAAGATCAAGGAGAAGGTCGAAGTACGCAACCAGGCCGACCAGATGGTCTACCAGAGCGAGAAGACCCTCGGCGAAGTGGGCGACAAGATCCCCGCGGACGAGAAGGCCAAGGTGCAGAGTGGTATCGACAAGCTGAAGGAAGTCCTCAAGGGCGACGATACCGACGCCATCAAGAGCGCGACCGAAGAGCTCACGCAGATGTTCTACCAGATGAGCGAGAAGCTCTATCAGCAGGCCAATCCGCAGGGCGGCGCGCAGGCCGGCCCTGACATGGGCGGCGCAAACGGCGGCGCGCAGACCGGCCCGAACGGTCAGCAGTATTATGATGCTGACTACAAGGTCGTGGATGACGACGACAACAACAAGAAGTAAGAAAAACCATTCGACGCAGCGGGGACAGTTTATACTGCCCCCGATTGCGGCGTTTTTAGGAGCGTAGTCTATGGCTGAAAATAAAAGAGACTATTACGAGGTGCTGGGGATTTCCAAGGGCGCTTCGGAAGAAGAGATCAAAAAAGCATACAAAAAGCTTGCGCGCAAGTATCACCCTGACATGAATCCCGGCGACAAGGAAGCGGAGGAGAAGTTCAAGGAGATCAACGAGGCGAACGAGGTTTTGAGCGACCCCGACAAGAAGGCGCGCTATGACCAGTTCGGCTTTGCGGGCGTCGACCCGAATTACGGCGCAGGCGCCGGCGGCGGCGCTTACGGCGCGGGCGGGTTCGACTTCGGCGACCTTGGCGACATCTTCGGCAGCTTTTTCGGCGGGGGCTTCGGCGGCGCGCGGGCAAACCCCAATGCGCCGCAGCGTGGCGAGAGCCTGCGCACGAGCGTTACCATCAGCTTTGAGGAAGCGGCCTTCGGCTGCGAAAAAGAGGTCAGCATCGACCGCATCGAGCAGTGCCCGGACTGCCACGGTTCGGGCTGCGCCCAGGGTACGACCGCCGAGGTTTGCCCGGATTGCCGCGGCAGCGGCGTGGTTCAGCAGCGCCGCCAGACGCCGCTGGGCTTCATGTCCACTTCGGCTCCCTGCCAGCGCTGCGGCGGCAAGGGTAAGATCATTCATCAGCCCTGCCCCAAGTGCGGCGGCAAGGGCATGATCCGCCACCGCAAGACCATCAAGGTCAGCATTCCTGCGGGCATCGACAACGGGCAGACCATTTCCCTGCGTGCGCAGGGCAACGCGGGCAAAAACGGCGGCCCCGCGGGCGACCTTCTGATCGTTGTTGCCGTGCGGCCGCATGAGATCTTCCGTCGTGAGGGGACGAGCGTCCTCTGCGAGGCGCCCATCACCTTTACGCAGGCGGTGCTTGGCGGAGAGCTGGAGATCCCGACGATCGACGGCAAGGTGAAGTACACCATCCCCGAGGGGACGCAGAGCGGCACGACCTTCCGCTTGAAGGGCAAGGGCATTCCCGGTCTCAACGGCCGCGGCCGCGGCGACCAGTACGTCACCGTGTATATCGAGACGCCGCGCAACCTGAACCGCGAGCAGAAGGAAGCGCTCAAGAAGTTCAGCGAGTCGCTCGGCGAGAAGAATTATGAAGAGCACAAGGGCTTTTTCGGAAAGTTCAAGCTGTAAAGGGTAAAAGATGTATTTATCGGATTATCATACCCACTGTGCGCTTTCGTTCGACTCGAAAACGCCGGTGGAGGACATGGTGCGCGCAGGCATCGCGCAGGGCCTTCAGGAGATGTGCCTGACCGATCATGTGGATCTCTATCGCCCGCGAGAATATACGCACTGGGAGCATGACTTTTCCGCGCGTGCGGAGGCCTTTGCGCGCGCCGACCGCGCCGCGGAGGGAAGGATCATCGTGCGCCGCGGCATTGAGCTTGGCGAGGCGATGCGCGACTTTGCCTACGCCGACGAGCTGCTTGCGCGCCTTGAGGAGCTGGATTTTGTCATCGGCTCGCAGCATCAGCTCTCGGAAAAGTATGACTGGGACGATCTCTATTTCATGCCCGGCAGCACCGAGCAGGAGGCGAAAGAACAGATCGCCGACTATCTCACGCTTGTGCTGCAAACGGCAAAGTGGGGCAAATTCTCCGTGCTGGGGCACCTGACGCTGCCGCTGCGCTACATGAACGAGAACCACGGTATGCACATGAGCTTCGACGGCTTTGAAGATGAGGTCGCGCAGGTGTTCCGCGCGCTCATCGAAAACGGCTGCGGCATCGAGTGCAACGTGAACCGCGGCAACACGCCGCTGCCGGACGGGAAGTGGCTGAAGCTCTACCGCGAGCTTGGCGGCGAGATCATCACCATCGGCACCGACGCGCACACACCGGAATTTGTCGGCACGCACGTGCGGGAAACGCAGGAGCTTTTGAAGAGCTGCGGGCTCGGCTATGTGTGTACGTTTGAAAAGAAAAAACCGGTTTTTCACAAAATCTGACCGATAAAAGGAGAAAAATTATGAAGATCGCATTGGGCTGTGACCACGGCGGATACGCTATGAAGGAAGACATCAAAAAGCAGCTGGAGGGGCTGGGCCACGAGGTCAAGGACTGCGGCACCTATTCCACTGAGAGCTGCGACTATCCCATCTTCGGCGAGGCTGCCGCGCGTGCCGTGGCAAGCGGGGAGTGTGAGTACGGCATCGTCGTCTGCACGACCGGTATCGGCATCTCCATCGCGGCGAACAAGGTGAACGGCATCCGCTGCGCGCACTGTGCCGATGCGCTCGAAGCGCAGCTCTGCCGCCAGCACAACAACGCCAACATGATGGCCATCGGCGCGGGCTTCACGGGCCCCAAGCTGGCTTCGGTTATGGTCGAGACCTTCCTCTCCACCGCGTTTGAAGGCGGCCGCCATGCCCGCCGCGTTGCGCTGCTCGACGGCATTCAGGGCTGAATCCATACAAAATGCGGGAAATCAACAAAAACCGAGAGGTTTTTGTTGATTTTTTGCTTTGCAGAAGGTAACATTGGGGTACGGAAAAAAGGAGGCGAAAGCGGACAATGGCAAGAAAAACAAGCGGAACGAAGGGCTATGCCGGCTATCATGGGCGCAGGCGCGGCAGAAGTGTGCTGGCGGTGCTGCTGGTGTTCGTTTTGTTGCTGGCATGTGGCTTTTTGTTTGCGCAGCACTATATGGTTTATGAGGCGGACGGCTCTGTCCGCTTTGAGCTCCCATGGGCGAAAAAGACAGCGCAGGACGACACGGCAGACAATAGCGATAGCGGCGACGGGGAAAAGCAGGACGACCTTGAGATCATTGTGGAAAAGCCCGCCATCAAGGATACCCACGCGGTCGAGTTGGACGCTTCGGCGCTCGGCGGCGAGTGGCAGACGGCGCTGGACGGCCTTGACAAGGACGTGAACGCTGTGGCTGTCGAGCTCAAGGACGCAAGCGGCAAGATCTATTACGAGTCCAGGGTGCCCGGCGCGATCGACTGCGGCGCGGTGAGCGGCGGCAGCGCCTCGCGCAGCGCCATTGCGCTTCTGGTGGACTCGGACTATTACACGATCGGGCGCATCAGCACGCTCCACGACAGCCTGTATGCCTACAAGCACATGACGGATGCCGCTGTTTGCCAGCTGACGGGATTCGTCTGGTACGATACGAACAGCACCCACTGGCTCGCACCCGAAAAGCAGGCGGCGCGGCAGTATGTGACCGATCTCGTCACGGAATGCGCACAGATGGGCTTTGACGAGCTGCTGCTCGACGATTTCCACTATCCGCGCGAGGGACGGCTGAGCCGCATCAAGACAGACGAGCGCACGATGACGCAGCAGGAAGCGCTGATGCTGCTTTCGGACGATCTCCATGCCGCGCTGGAGCAGGCGGGCTACAAGGGAAAGCTCTCCGTCAGCGTGGACGCAGACATTGTGCTTGCGGGCAGCGAAGAGAAGTCCGGCATCGTGATGAGCGAGCTTGCGGAAACGTTCGACCGCGTGTATGTGAAGGTGACGGCGGAGCAGCTTGAGAGCGTCACGGAGACGATGAAGGCCTACGATGTCGAATTTGTCCCCATTGTGGGAGAGGCGACGGACAGCGGCAGCTATCTCATCGAAAAGTAAGAAAAAAGAACCGTCCGATCGGACGGTTCTTTTTTGCTGCTTTATAAGGGGGCGGAAGATCAGCGCGCCATGCGCCGCTCCACGGCCTCGGCGCTCATGGCGGGGTTGATGGTCTCTTCGCTCTCCACCGCGAGGGCGGCGGCTGCCGTGCCGGCGGCGGCGCTTTCCGCGAGCGTTCTGCCGGAGAGGAACGACCAGACGAGTGACGCCATCATCGCGTCGCCCGCGCCGGTGGCGTTGCGCATCTCCGCTTTGCAGATGGGTGCTGCGTGCACTTCGCCGCGCTGTGCGGCGAGCACACCGTCGCCGCCGAGGGAGAGGAACACGCGCCCCACGCCCTGGTCAAGCAGCGCCTGCGCGGCCTGACGCAGGCTCTCGCCGTCCGTGATCTGCACGCCGGAGAGGAGCTCTGCCTCGATGCGGTTGGGCTTGAGCGTGTGCACGCGGGCAAGAAGCCCCCGGAGCTTTTCTGCCTTGACGGTGGAGACGGGGTCGATGAAAATGGGCGCGGTGCAATGCTCGGTCAGGTACGCGATGGATCCTCGCGGCAGATTTGCGTCGATGACCACAGCAGCCGCGCCGTTGAGAAGATCGAGCTGAGAGGCAAAATAGTCCGGTGTCAGCTTTTCGCAGATCTCCATGTCGGACACGGCGATGGCCATATCGCCGTCGCTGTCGCCGACGAAAACGTAGGTCGAGGTGCGCCCGTCGGGTACGCGCAGGGCGTGCGAGAGGTCGATGCCTAGTTCTCGGCAGCTCTGCTCGATCTGCAAAGCGCGCGAGTCGCCGCCTAAGGCGGTGAGAAGATAGGTTGGCACGCCGAGCAGGCGCATGTTGTGTGCAATGTTGCGCCCCACGCCGCCGAGACTCAGCTCGACACGTCCGGGGTTGGAGTCCCGGTCGCGCAGGGGAGCGAAGGAATGAGCGCCGATGTCGATATTTGCGCCGCCGCAGACGACGGCGTAGGGAAGATTGTTTTTGTTGTGCATGGTAGGGAATCCTTAGAAATTATTTGTGGTACAGGCGCTTGGACTCATACTTCGGCTCGCAGCTGACGTGAATGCCGAGGCGCTTGTAAAGCTTGATGTCCTCCTCCGAGATGATGACGGAGAAGTGCGCGTCGCAGCCGCGCAGGCTGCCGAGCTGATCACGGGCCATGTCTGCCAGCGGGTTCGTCAGCCCTGAGATCGCCAACGCGATGAGTACCTCGTCGGAGTGCAGACGCGGGTTGTGATGGCCGAGCGACTGGATCTTGAGCGCGGAGATCGGTTCGATGACCTGGTTGGAGATGAGGTCAAGGTCGCTGCGAATGCCGGCCATGGCCTTGAGCGCGTTCAGCAGCAGCGCTGCCGAAGCGCCGAGCAGGGAAGAGGTCTTGCCCGTGACAACGCGGCCGTCGGGCAGCATCATCGCGCCTGCGGGCGCATCGGTCTCCTCGGCCTTCTGGTTGGCTGCGGCGATGGCGGGGCAGAGCTCGGGCGTCACGTCTGCCTGCTGCATCACAAGCTCGAGCTTTCTGAGCTGGCAGGCGTCTGCCACGCCGCGCGCCACGTCGACCTGCGCGGCATAGTAGCGGCGCAGGATCTCCATGCGCGAAGCCTGACGGCAGACTTCATCGTTGATGATGCAGTTGCCCGCCATGTTGACGCCCATGTCCGTGGGAGACTGGTAGGGGCACTTGCCGGAGATGCGCTCGAAGATCGCGCGCAGAACGGGGAAGATCTCTACGTCGCGGTTGTAGTTGACGGTCGTTTCGCCGTAAGCCTCGAGGTGGAAGGGGTCGATCATATTTACGTCGTCAAGGTCGGCGGTCGCCGCCTCATAGGCGAGATTTACGGGGTGCTTGAGCGGCAGGTTCCAGATGGGGAAGGTCTCAAACTTCGCGTAGCCCGCGCTCACACCATGCTTGTGCTCATGGTAGAGCTGGGAGAGGCAGGTGGCCATCTTGCCGCTGCCGGGGCCGGGGGCGGTGATGACGATGAGCGAATGCGTCGTTTCGATATATTCGTTGTGGCCAAAGCCCTCGTCGCTGACGATGTGGGCAACGTCGGAGGGGTAGCCGGCGATGGGGTAGTGGCGGTAGTTGCGCACGCCCAGCGTGTTGAGCCGCTTGATGAAGGCGTCCGCCGCGCTCTGGCCGGCGTACTGCGTGATGCACACGCCGCCGACATACAGCCCCAGCGAACGGAACGCGTCAATCAGGCGCAGGCAGTCGTCATCGTAGGTGATGCCGAGGTCGCCGCGCACCTTGTTTTTCTCAATGTCATTCGCGTTGACCGCGATGACGATCTCCGCATCGTCGCGCAGCTGCTGGAGCATGCGGATCTTGCTGTCGGGCTGGAAGCCGGGCAGCACGCGCGCAGCGTGAAAATCGTCAAACAGCTTGCCGCCGAATTCAAGATACAGCTTGCCGCCGAACTGGCCGATGCGCTCGCGGATGTGCGCGGACTGCATGGCAAGGTATTTATCGTTGTCAAAACCGATCGTTCCCATCGTAAAAAGCACCTCATTCTCTCAACACATAATAGAGACATTATATAGAAAACAGGGGGAAATGACAAGAAAGGCGCACGCAGAAAAATGACTGAAAAAGGCGGGACAATTTCTGCTATTTTCCCCTCTTTACATTCCTGCTCGCTTAGCGTATGCTGTAAATAGTATCCCTCTGCGAAAAAGAAAAACTGGATTCTTGTAAAAAAGTGTTGACAAAACATAGAGGGTGTAGTAGTATATCACTGTTCGGTTCGCGCGGTTAGCTCAGCTGGTAGAGCACATGCTTGACGTGCATGGGGTCACAGGTTCGAGTCCTGTACCGCGCACCACGAAAAAACCTTGAAGCTTCAGTGGCTTCAAGGTTTTTTTATTGCCCTGAGGTGCCATTTACCCTTTATCGTACCCTTTATAAATTGAGAACATTTGTAATGAAGCCTTCCATACGCTGCGCACTGACCGAGCGCATATCGTCTGTAAAATGACCGTAGACATCAAGGGTGAAAGCGGCGGTCGCGTGACCGAGGCTTTCTTGCACGGCCTTAATGTCGTCACCGCTCTTGATAGAGGCAACGGCGAAAGTGTGCCGAAGCCCGTGGAAGGTCAAACGGCGGTCCGAGCCCTCGTCGCTGACCTCGTTGCGGTAGCGGTAGATGAACAGCTCCAAGGCGTTGATGGCGCGGTCGGTGGGAACATCGTCCGGCACCAGCAGCTTGTGACCGCGCTCAGTTCGGGCCAGCAGCTTACGGAGCATCATCAGAATACGCTCATCCTCAATGGGAACGATACGCACCTTGCCGCCCTTGGCTTTCACGGTGAGGGCGTTTTCTCGCAATGCCTGTTTCGCTGCCGCTGTGTCTATGCGGAAGCACTCGTGGATACGAAGCCCCATATAGCGCGCCCGAGGTAGAGGGCGAGAATGAAGTCGTCGCGGTTTTCCGCCATTGCCTTGCCGAGCAGACGGTTAAACTCCGGCCCACTCCAAGTGCGGTCAAGCTGCCCGAACCGGCGGCGCTCCAGCCCGACGCCTAACTCGCTGTTTGTTGGCAGCGTGTATTTTGGGCGGGACATTTTATCGTGGGAAAACCGAATGGCGGCAAGGTCGGTTTTCACGGTACTGGCAGACTTGCCAGTATCCTGTAAATACAGCACATAGCTTACCAGATGCTTGCCACTGATGTTCTCCAGCTTTTGCAGATGGTACTCTGCAGCGAGGTAGGCGCAGAACCGTTTGCACGCCTCGTAGTAGCGCGCCTTGGTACGAAAGCTGCCTTGACGGTTATGCCGCGCCAGCTTGTCAAGCTGTGCGACAAGGGTGAGGAATATCCCTTTGCTTTGAATAGTAGCCATATATGTAGATCTCCTTAAAAGTCGGTATCGTGTTCAGATGGGTGCACTTCACCCGTTGGCAAAAAATTCCGTTTCCGCTTCCTTTCCACGGAATGGAGGCCCTTGAACGGTGAAAAAGCCTTGCGGCGTCTACCGTTTTGCGGTGCGGCTTGAAACCTGTCTCTTTTTACTTTTGCCTCGGTCAGTACGATACCGCGTGGGGCGTGCGCCCTGCCATCTGCGATGGTGGCGGTGAACACCAGGCCGCTGAACTCGGCTGCAGCTGCTGACAAATCGGAAGCAGCTGCCGGTGTTCTTTGACCCGCACCGGCTGCGGATCGGGAGTGTGCTGTTCCTGCACCGCCGGTTCGGACACGCTGCCCGAGCGCAGGGGAGAGACCTTTGCCGCGGTCTCGTGAGGCGTTTTCTCCCATATCCTCAAACCGCCCCGATCTGAGAGGAATCCGTTCTTTCTTTTAACTGCTTGACCTTCCGCCGCCTCGCGGCCTCCGGCCGGCAAAGCCGGCGGCTGCTCCGACGAGCGAGGCTCCATACAAAAACACAAAAAGAGACGCGGCAGACCGGATGTCTGCTTCGTCTCTTTATTTCTTCGGCAAGGCGCAAAGAAATGCCCTGTCACTTTATACATTCTTCGCCTGTTAATTTAAGTGTTTTTCTAAATATTCTGCGTTCTTTTCGGAACGATAGGGCGCACTACACCCTATGTTTTCGCCGTTCCGCCCTAACTTACTCCGCCCTAACTTACTTCGCCCTAAAATACGATATTAGTGTATCAGACTTGCGCGGGGCTGTATAGTTGGAGTTTTTCCGTAGTCTATAGAATACGAAAAGAGACGAACTGGCATAAAGCTGCCTTTCGTCTCTTTCCAATATGCTGAGCAGCTGCAAAGCCATTCGGCAAAAATCCATACAAACACAGAGCAAATCTGCTCCTCAAAAGGGCATAGTAATCTCCTATAAGTGTTACACAACGTACGAACCTAACAAACGTGCACAGGCGGATCTCTCCGCACATAGGCCAAACAGCCCACGCCTCTGAGGAGGAAAGCGTGCATAGAATCAATTACAATTTTTATACACCACAAGATACGGCATATGTCAAGCAATAAGTTTTCAAAATGTGGTGTTTCATTGGGCTGAGGCGGATTTTCATAATGCACATCGGTTCCAATATTGGCTTTATAGCCAAAATGCCATGTATTGCTTTTTTGGCTGAGTGTGCCACAATAAATGTGGAGTTCACTAAAAATTTAGGAGAGATTCACAGGTCACGCGGAGAATTCTATGCACCAAAGTCTGCCAACCGCAGCTTTGCAGCTCGCCTCTGGGCTGCAAATAAGGACTCTGCACCTGAAAATTTTACAAGATACATACAGACACATTGCAAAAGCCGTGTTATACTGTACGGGAAATTGAGAGTACCATTGTTTCAAGGAGGTGTGTGATGTGACGGAGACTGTGTTTCGCTTAAAGCGGCATCTGACTTCTTTTCAAATTATGATCCTCGGCTTTGCGGGCGTGATTCTATTGGGGGCGCTGGTGCTGATGCTGCCTATCGCCACAGTACAGCGGGTCTGGACGCCGTTCCATGAGGCACTGTTCACCTCCACTTCCGCTGTCTGCGTGACGGGGCTGGTGGTGCAGGATACCGGCAGTTACTGGTCCGCCTTCGGTCAAACAGTCATATTGTTGCTGATCCAGATTGGCGGGCTGGGGGTGATCACCGGTGCGGTGACCTTCCTGATGCTCGCCGGACGGAGCATTACGCTCAAGGAGCGCAGCGCCATGCAGGACGCCATCTCCGCCCCTGCGGTGGGCGGCATCGTGCGCCTGACGAGATTTATCCTCAAGGGGACCTTTCTGGTCGAGCTGCTGGGCGCGCTGGCGCTGCTGCCAGCCTTTTGCCGGGACTATGGACTGCGGGGCGTATGGATGTCCGTTTTCCATTCCGTTTCCGCTTTCTGCAATGCGGGCTTCGATATTCTGGGGCGGACGGATTCCCTCTACCCCTCGCTGACGGCGTATGCCGCCGATCCGCTGGTCAACATTGTGATCATGCTGCTGATCATCGTGGGCGGCATCGGCTTTCTGACCTGGGATGACATCTGCACGCACCGGCTGCACCTGCGGCAGTACCGGATGCAGAGCAAGGTCATTCTGAGCGCGACGGCGCTTTTGATCACGATTCCGGCGTTTCTCTTTTATCTGACAGACTTTGCGGACCTCCCCGTGGGAGAGCGGATATTGGCCTCCCTTTTTCAGTCGGTCACGCCGCGGACGGCCGGCTATAATACCGTCGATCTGACAGAGATGACGGATGCCTCGCAGGCGGTCACCATTCTGCTGATGCTCACCGGCGGAGCACCCGGCTCCACGGCGGGCGGCATGAAGGTCACGACGCTGGCAGTTCTCATTGCCAACGCCATTGCCGCCTTCCGCAGGCGAGAGGATCCGCAGCTCTTCCACCGCAGATTGGAACACTCCGCCGTCCGCAACGCCGCCGCCATTTTACTGCTGTATCTGGGGCTGACCTTTGCGGGCGCGGCGGCCATCAGCACAGCGGAGGAGCTTCCCCTCGGTGCCTGTCTCTATGAAACAGCGTCCGCCGCCGGTACGGTGGGCCTGACGCTGGGGCTGACGCCGCAGCTGGGAGTCCTGTCGCAGAGCATTCTCATCCTGCTGATGTATTTCGGGCGCGTCGGCGGATTGACCTTGATCTATGCCGCATTCTCCGGGCATGATCTGACTTACGCCCGCTATCCGCAGGAGAAAATTACCGTAGGCTGAAAGGAGAGCACAATGAAAACGGTATTATTGATCGGACTGGGCCGCTTCGGGCGGCATCTTGCCATGCAGCTTAATGAGTTGGGACATCAGGTGATGGCGGTGGACAAAGACGAGGAGCGCGTCAACGAGTGTATGTCCTTTGTTACCAACGCGCAGATCGGCGACAGCACCCGTGCGGACTTTCTGCGCTCGCTGGGCGTGAGCAATTACGATGTCTGCTATGTCACCATCAGCGGGAATTTTCAGAATTCGCTGGAGACGACGTCGCTGCTCAAGGAACTGGGGGCAAAGTATGTAGTGTCCCGCGCCGAGCGGGATGTGCAGGCGAAATTCCTGCTGCGCAACGGCGCGGATGCGGTCGCCTACCCGGAAAAGCAGCTGGCGAAGTGGGCGGCCATCCGCTATACCGCCAACCATATTTTCAGCTATATTGAGCTGGACGAGCAGCACGCCATCATCGAGGTTGCCGTGCCGGAGGATTGGCAGGGCCGCAGCATCGGCGAGCTGGAAATCCGCAGGCGCTATGGCGTCAACATCCTCGGCGTGAAGCGGAACGGCAAAACCGATGTGAACATCTCACCGGAAACTGTGCTGGACGCTGATATGACGCTGCTGGTGCTGGGGGAAAACCAAGAACTTAAGAAGCACTTCCGGCTGTAAAGCAACATAGAGTCTTGCACGTATCAGGGCTTGATGCGCCGGAGGGGCATCTCAACAAAAGCGCGCAGATTCTGCGGCAGGGAATGCCGTATTGCGCAAAAATAGAGAAAAATGAGGGAGAATGGTCCCAATGTCATTAAGTTAAGCAAATCCGCGCACACGAAAAAATACCCACCTCGAAAAATCGAGGTGGGTATTTTTTGTGCTTTCGTTATGTGGTTTGATTGTGCTTCCTTCGCGGGCAGGACGATGACTTGACCCTCGTAGACTGTATATCACCGCTGGCGGCAGCAGGAGCGTTGATGCGGGCAACCTTACCCAGCGTTTCGGGCAGAACAAGCGTTGCGCCCTCCGTCAGCTTTGCACCCTTGTTGACCTCGTAAAGCTGTTTCCACACGCCGTAGGTGCCGTAGTTGTTCAGCCTTTCATTTCTTTCAAACTGGAAGTTATTCTTCCCTTTTTATACGCCCCTCCTTTCTAAGCAGCAACCATATCCCCATCGCCAGAACGACTATGGCGGGCAAGTCCATTAACTCGAAATCTCCAAAAGGCCACCCATAACTTTGAGTCTCACATAGACCGCCAGCAGAATGACCAGCCCTGCCGTACCCAGCCTGCGCGGGAGTTTCCCACCGTAGGTCAGCCAGCCCAAAGCACACCCCGCCGCTGGGGCAATGCACCAGCATAGGAGGATACCGCCCCCCAAAGTGTCCCAGCCGCTGCCCACAAACCCAAAGAAGTAGGCCGCTCCGACCAGGGCCACAAGGAACAGGGTACAGAGGGGGAGCCAGCGGGTCCATCGGACATTTTCCAGCCGGCATAACCACAACTGCAGGAAGAAAACAGGGACGGCAGAAACGGAAAGCCGCAAGACAGATCGCAGTTCGCTCAGTTCCAGAGATGCGTCCCAGAAAAACAGGAGGACATACAGCATCAAAGAGGTGAAACAGCCCACCAACAGGCCAATATGGTTTTGGTTCTTCATAAGAGGAGCCTCCTTCTGTTCTACAAATCACAGATTTGCCGGTTTCTTTCACCGCTGCCAAATCCATCATATCATGCGTTTCCATACAGATGACTTTTGATACATGGGCGGGACTTGTTGAGATTTTCTTTGAATAATTTTGCTTTCACGGTTCGCGGCGGTTTCTGTTGACTTTTCTATCTTTGCGCGGACTTGTTGTGTTGTCGGTCAGCTTTTCTTCTGATATGTCCCTATGCGTCGCTCGAATCTTTATATTCTTATTCACAAAATTATACCATATAACTTATGAACAATGCTATCTCAGCATTACCGTCAGCGCGGAGAAGGGCCTCGACAAGGGCGAAGAGGACAAGAAGGGCCGCG